>ENA-OQNI01000034-OQNI01000034.1-human-gut-metagenome-genome-assembly--contig:-NODE-34-length-208684-cov-11.664250_pt1 | contig 208684 bp, 178 predicted proteins | sample MGYA00242627_ERZ504876 | MGnify/ENA primary metagenome ERZ504876 (study PRJEB26092, sample SAMD00036386) | human gut metagenome | host: Homo sapiens | study: EMG produced TPA metagenomics assembly... | reverse complement strand
TCATTATAAGCAAAGTGGAATTGGCATACATAGTGTTACAAGGGTAGTGGAAAAATATAATGGTACAATAGAATTTTTGGATCTAGGTGACTCCTTTGAAGTAAGTGCTGTTCTTTATGGTATTTTAAGTGAAGTTGAATTATAACCGTTTTAAATGAATATATCAACTTAGTAATATGAAGACATAAATAGGAGAATTTATAGATGCAAAATATTTTTCCAGAACATAAATCTGAAATTGTATTAGGAAATGGTAAATTTCAACTTGATCCCATGTCATATACTGTTATTTATGAAGAAAAAGAAATCAGCTTAGCTCCCAGGGAATTTGAAGTTCTGTATCTTTTAGCACAAAGACCAAATTGGGTTATTCCAAAGAAGAATATCTATTGTTCGGTCTGGGGGAGTAATTATTATGATGATCAGATTCCGTACAAAACAGTGGAACACGTAGTATGGAAGATACGAAAAAAGATGGGGCATGATATTATAGAAACATTGATTAATGTAGGGTATAGACTAAAAAAGATGTAAAGGCAGGATAGTGTGAGTAAAAGTTTTTATATTCTGATTGAATTTTTGGAAGATACGCCATATAATATTGGCAACTACTAAGAAGGCGCGCACATACGTCATTTGACTAAATATCATGTTGTAACCAGAAATTAATATAAACCCTTACAGAACTTTTGTGGATAATCCAAAGAAAAGGAGGCTGCCTATGAACGTATATGAAGAAATAGATCAGGAAACAATGATGCTGCTTTTAAATTCTTTGTGTAAACGGACAGTGGAAGGAAAACAGATATGGGAAAATATGGAGTATAATCCTATTTCCTTTTTACAAAAAGATATTTATGAAAAAGAAGGTACCTGTATATCACAAATGTTTGAAGCAACGACAGTATTCAATGGTATTGAATATGAATTAGAGCTTTCAGAGTCAATCGAACTTCCGTCTGGCAAGGGAGATATTTTTGGAACCATTTCTTATGAAACAGAAGACGGAAAAGAATACGTATGATTTCTCTTTATTTTTTGATGTAGAGAAATATGATGATGCGAATGCGGAAGAATTGCAGGGTATTTTTGGAAACTCAATCATTGTACAGTTTACAGATGCAATGGTGGGAGTATTTGAAAATTCAGATGCGGTAGCGGAGGGATTTGCTTATGCAAGATACTTTCATCAAACAGGAATTGATCCGGAATGGGAAACCAATCCTCTTGTGAAATTGGGTGAGAAACTGATGCAAGAGCACGCAATGTTGGATTTTCATAAAATAGTATTGGATACAGATTATAGAAAAAGTTTATGGAAACGACCATGAACCTTCTATAACAGGATACAAATTTTGGGGAAACCATTGATATTTCTTAGGATATCACATATAATATAGTTAAGCCAAAAGGTTTCGTGTAGCGGCACGTAAAAGCTGTACTGCGTCTAGGCAGGGTAAATATTGGGACTATTTTATACTCGAAAGAGTATTACGCCCACACTAGGGAGATACGGTGAGTCCGCACCGGGGACTGAATGATACCGGCGACATTTCAGACATTCGGAAGGGTGTCGCGGCTGACAGCCAGCATAAAACCGCTTTTTAGAACAAAGAGAATGATAAGAGAAGAGGAGGTGCTTTTATATGGCTACATCAAGTATTCTTACCAATGTTGTAATTGAAGATCCGAAAAAAGCAGAAGCATTTGTAGATGCACTTGAAAAGTCCAGTCAAGATCCAGTATGGAAACCTTCTGCACCGTCTATTCCAATATTAGATAGTGTAGAAGAATTACGCAGATTCCTGGGTAGGAAAAGGAACTAAGAGAGATGTATTATGCAGTTGTAAATATTTTAGATTATATAGAACTTATAGGAGAGGAGTCAGTGGTTGATGTCCTCTCCGGTTTTTCGTGTCCGAAGAATAAAGAAATAGAAAATTTTGTCCGGAATAATGCGGTAGAGTTCGCAAAACGGAAGATGTCCATTACTTATCTTTTGTTAGATGAGTATAGCAGGGTTTTGGCAATTTTTGCAATCACACATAAAGCAGTGCAAATCTGGGGAAAAAATCTTTCTTCTACGTTGCAAAAAAAGATACAGCGGTATGCACAAAAAAATGAGAAGACAGATGAATATGCTCTTTCTGCTTTTCTGATCGGTCAGTTTGGAAAAAATTATCAGCATAAAGACGCACCTGTTCCAGATGGCGGAAAGATGATGGAAGCGGTATTGACCATTCTTAAACATGTACAGCGTGAAATTGGCGGTGGCGTTGTGTACTTAGAGTGTGAGGAAAAGCCGGAGCTATTGAATTTCTATCAGAACGAGAAAAACAGATTCCGGAAATTCGGAGAACGTTTATCAGAAAAAGAAAATGTGAATTATATTCAGATGCTACGAATTTTATAAAAAAGAATAAGGATACATAAGGTGCAGGTGATTTCAAAATCTTGGGATCACCTGTTTTTGTATCAAGCACTAATATTCTCTAAAAGATGAAAACTCATATCAAATTATTTCTGACAGAACCAGAGTTTCACATGGTTTTCACTTCAATAGCACATCAATTTCAAAAGAAAATGTTATCTTTTAATCCATAGGAAGTTCCTATAAAACGCTTGTAGAAAGGAGGATGTGACATGTTTGAACCATTATCAATGTTAAACGGAACATCATTAGACGAGGCTATGTTGACAGACTTTGTCCCTGCGGTAAGTGCGGGAGGCGCAATTTTAAGTATTATTGTAATTGCGATTGTTCCTATGTAGTTTTGGACAGGGCGGTGGGCAGGTATCTGCCCATCGCTTTGTAGAAAAGGAGGTTATTATGAAGGAATTAGAAAAAGTAGTACAGGAAGAAATGTTTGAAATCGAAGTACAGTACTGTGATCCTGATGATTGTTTACAAGATTGTATGGAGAGTGGATACAATAACTGTACAGCAGTAGTAACTGGTTGGTGGTAAAACTTGCAAATGCAGGCAAAGGCAGTTTAGAAAAAGGCACTAGGTAAGAATAAAATTTTCTGTTATCTAGTGCCTTTTAATGTGAGGGAGAGAAACTATGTATCCACTTCTAGTTGAAAATATGACAGACGAGGAAGCCTATATACAAAATTTAAACATTGAGGTAAATTCCAAAGAAGTTTGCTTTTTTATGTGTGGGGAAAATTTTGGACGGATACTTTTTGAAATCTTTTGCGGATATAGAAAACCGAAAACAGATGAGATATTTGTATGTAATAAAGACTGGCTTGATTTGGACGAAAATAGTCGTTCTCTTTTAAACAGGCGCTTGTTTGGGATAGCGGCAGAAGAGTTTCCGCTGATTGAATTTATGACGATTGAAGAAAATATTTCTATGCCAAGTCTGTTAGACGGAGATAAAACCAATATAGAGGAATTGGTTAAGGCTTTTGACATAGGGTACTTATTACAAAAATATCCTTCGGATCTTAATCATAGAGAAGAAATGAGATGTATCTGTGCGCGTGCCTTTTCCGGAGGCAGGAAGGTTGTTGTGATATTCGATTTATTCAAAAGAATGCAAGAGCAGAGCAAGGCAGAACTTGCAATACTTACTTATCATGCAGCAAAAAGTTTGGGAATATCTGCTCTTTACATAAGTGAAGATTTAGACGAAAATTATGGCGCTTATGATTTTATATACAAATACCGACCGGAGAAAAAGGAATTTTCTATTATTGATTTTCGTGCATGAATGGAGCTGTAGAAATGGAACGTGATAGAGAATGTAGACTGCTGTTAAATGATTTGAACGATATTCTTTCTGAACAATGTTTGGAACAAAGAGTTAGGTGCAGGTATTTGAATGATCCGGTGCAAGAGTTGGCAGAGTGTATCAATCAACTGCTGGATATTTGTGAGAGGGCAGTAACAATGACACTGGATATAGAAAATGATTATCGTACTATGCGGGCGGAACTGCAGAGCAATATCCGAAATCCGCTAAGCTGCATAAAAACAAGTTGCTTTCTAATCAATTCACTTGCAGAAAAAAATATCCAGTCTGAAAAGCTCCAAGAGTATCTTCAAATTATAGAAAAAGCAGCGGAGGATATAGAGAGTGCATTAAAATAACTGATAATTGAAGAAGTGCTGGGCGAGGAGTTTTCGTCCAGTATTTCTTTCTGGAATGAGAAAAGTTGAATTTACAAATCAAGAGGAGACATACACATGAAGTATGTTTTTCCAGAATATAAAGAGAATGTAGTGTTGGGCAACGGGAAATTACAGTTAAATCCAATGTCCTATCAGGTTATCTACGAAGGAAAGGAGATAGACCTGACACCCAGGGAATTTGAAGTTTTATATCTACTGGCTTTAAAGCCAAACTGGGTAATGCCAAAGACAACTATTTATCATTCTGTATGGGGTATTCATTATCATGATGATCAGATACCATACAGAACAGTAGAATATGTGATATGGAAGATAAGAAAAAAGATGGGACATGATATTATCGAAACGTTGGTCAATGTGGGGTATCGGTTGAAAAAGTTATAGTTTTTGGGAGATATAATTGAGATGAAATAGTATGTTATTATTAATGGAGGATTTATTACATGAACGGAAATAAGAAAAGTGCAAAACAGTATCACCAATCTGTAATTACTGCTTTAGAGAAAAAAGTAAATGACATGAAAGATTCCGCTTATTCAGGATTGTATAGTGAAATAGCATTTATCATTGGAATAGCAGTTATCATGATAGATACCTTTTTTCCACCAGAGGAAACGAAAGTTAATTGTGTATGGAAAATAATACTGATAGCTGTATCTATAGTCTGTATGCTTTATTTCGCCAAAAAAGTGAAAACAGTGAATGAAGTGGAAGAAGAGAAAAAGTTTTGGCCGAACTTTTTTATTCAATGGGCAACAAGTTTAGGATATATAAACATGCCTGTAGCTGTGATAGCTATTTTGGTAACCTTTGATAAGGGCAAAGCATGGACATTATTTATGATGGGGGTTGCTGTAATTCTGACAGGTTTAACTTTAATAGAAGCACTTGTAAAAACTTCTAAAATTTTAAAAAAAGAAAATGTTGGTAAGCGGAAATAAGATTGATTAAAAAAATTGAGGTAAAAGGTAGACGGTGTATTTGATATTATTTACATCTTTTTGTTGAAATTTGATAATCATTTTTGGTGATGAATATTACATCATTATTATTCCAATCTGCTGGAAAATACAGATAAAAGGATTATGGATATTTATCTTGAATTCGGATTTGAAAGCCAAAGGACGTTTAACCAGGCGTTTCAGCAGAAGTATGGGAGGACACCTAGCAAATATCGAAAAATATGGTGGGATAATTGAATATTATGAGAGTTGCAGAGAATATATAGGGAAATATTATTTGCGGTTTGAAAGAATTTGGAGCGGATATGCGATTTAGCGCATATCCGCTTTTGACATTGTAGAAAAGATTTTTGTTTTGAACGGTTACGTTGGTAGACAGTAATATTTTTATATGGAAGATGTGAAAAAATAAAACTATTAATATTCTAACAAAAATTACATAGACAGTCGATTTTATTACATGAATAAAATTTCAAGAAATAAAAGGTGTATTATCTAAAATGTAAGGAACAGAAGAAAATAATTCAACCATTTCAATTTAGAATTAGTATCTGTACTGTACAAAATTGATTTATGAAAGGAGAAATAATTATGAGTGAAATGAGAAATCCTATTACAAGAGAAGAAAACTTTAGCAATCCAGCTGGTAACGTTATGATGGAGCTGCAGGAAGCAGATTTAAACAAATTTGTAGCAGGAGCTGGTGAAACCAGAAATTCCGGCGGAGTTTTATGTACAAGTACAGCAGAATGCTATTTTGGTACTTTGCTGAAACCTTGCTGCCCTAAGAAATAAACACAGGTGTTGATAAAGAGGGTAAGCGTTAATTGAAGTTTGTGCAGTACAGATACGAATTGTGAGTTGAAATGGAAAGCAGAATGGGGTGTTTAAGAACATGAATACTGAGAGAGCATCATATTTTACAGAAAGAAGTTATACAACATCAGAAGCAGAAAATAAAAAAGATATATTTGAATATTGGAAAAAGATTTTAGGAGAAGATACATTAAGAGTTGCTGAGAAATGTTATGGTATTGATTTAGTAAAAGTTTTAAATTCTGAAAATTATGTATGTGAAAACAATCACGTGATGTCAGAAATGGAAAAGGTAAAAATAGAATTATTTGAAAAACCAATCAATTATAACTATTCCGGATTCAAAGGAGAAAAATTGGCATTTGATAATTTTTTTATACCTTTAATCAATTACGGAATAGACATATTAAAAAATGGAACAAGTCTTTTTTTGACGGATTCTATTATAGATACATACGCAAATACCTTATTAGAGAGATTAGGGAAGATCAGTCTTGGAATATTAATGTTTGAAATGTATCTTTGTAAGAAGACGGGAAAACTGAATGGAAGAAATTCAGAGGAAGAATACGATTATTATAATAATAATTTTTTAAGTAAGAAATCGTATAAACAGGAGCTTTTCAATATATATCCATGTTTACTACGTTCAGTTACAGAAACCGTAGAAAACTTATCTTCTTATTATGTACTTTTATTAGAAAGACTTAATAAAGATAAAAATGAAATTGCGAATAAATTTTGTGGAGGTTTAGAATTTAAAAATGTAGTTGAAATAAGTTCTAATATCTCGGATTCTCATAAAAAAGGGAATAGGGTAAGTATTCTTAAGTTGGATAATGGCACTAAAATTGTGTATAAACCACGTTCATTAAAAATTGAAAAAGTGTATTTCGATTTTCTGGGAAAGATAAATGCTGGTTGTAAATATGAGATGTATGAACCAAAAATATTAGATTGTCAGGAGTATGGTTGGGAGGAATTTGTATATTATAAAAGTTGTAAAACAGAGGATGAAATCAGACGGTATTTTTATAGATTTGGAATATTGATTTTCGGTAGTTATATTCTTAATACAAATGATTTACATGAAGAAAATGTGATTGCCGCAGGAGAATATCCAATTATTATAGATGCAGAAACTATACTAGACAACCGTAGAAGAGGGAGAACAAATTCTGCAAAGGAGGAAATAAATTATATCCTTCATGAGTCAGTATTATACTCAGGTTTATTGCCACACTATAGGTTTTCAAATTTGGGCCAAGGCGTAGATATGAGTGCAATTAAAGGTAGTGAGGGAAAGGAATATCCTATAGTTATTCCTAAAATAGCGGATTTATGTACTTCAAATATGAGATTTGTATATGAACATCCTACAACTGGAGTAAATCAAAATCTTGTTAAATTAGATGGAGAAAATGTATCAGCATTTCATTATCTAAAAGAAATAAATGCAGGATTTGAAGATGCGTATAAATATGTTTTGGAGAACAAAGAAAAGTTTCTTGAATATGCCGACATGTTTGGTAATTTAAATATTCGCCATTTAGTTCAGGATACCCAAAGATATTCTATGTTATTACACACATCTTTTCATCCGGATTTTATGCAAGATGGAAGAGATAGACAAATGTTTTTGTGTAGTTTATTTAAACAGTATGAAGCTACACAAGGAGATAAAGGTGTTGTGAAATGTGAGATAAAAGACATGTTAAACATGGACATTCCATATTTTTATCTCAATACATCAGATAAATCTCTTTTCGGATCAGAAGGTGAGAAAATCGAAGACTATTTTGAATATACCAGTTTGGAACACTTAAAGAAAAAGATAGTATTGTTAGATGAAGATGATTTAAAAAGGCAATTAATGTTCATGAATATTATTCTGACAGAGATAAACGAATTTCAGGTTGAGGATAAAAAGATAGAGCTTCAACAAATGAAAATGATTCCGCACAGAGAAAAAAATAAGGCTCATCTGTTAAAAGCTGTTCAGAAATTGGCTGATTCTCTTATAAAAACTGCTGTTTTTAATAAAGATAGAACAGAAGTTAATTGGATTGGTGTTACTCTAATAGGAAATGAAGATGACTGCTCATGGGATATAAGACCACTTGGTACCTATTTATATGAAGGAATGTCTGGGCTAGCAATTTTCTTTAACGCATTGTATGCTGTTGATCCCCAAAAGGAGTACCTTATTATATGCAATGCGATTGAAAAGGAATTATTTACATACACAGATGAGATGTGTGAACGAAATGAGGGAATAGAAAATGAAAGCAGTGGCGCCTTTGGTGGAGAAGCGTCTATAATGTACACTTATGAGGTACTGTATAAAATTACAAATAAAGAAAAATATTTGGATTATGCAAAAAAGCACTATAAAATATTAAAGAAAGCGATTACCAGAGATAACAGTTTTGATCTTGTCTATGGTAATGCAGGCGCAGTTATTACATTGATCAATATGTATCAGCTAACTGGAAATAAAGAGTATATCGCTTCGGCAGAAATAGCAGGAGATATAATAGTAAATGCTCAGGAAAAGGAAGGCTCTATTAAAGGCGGATGGAATGGAGATGGAAGAACTTCGCCGTTAGCGGGATTTTCACATGGAGCATCTGGAATAGTTTTAGCACTGGCAAAACTATGGCAGGTAACTCAGAAAGAGGAGTATTTATTATCACTGCTCGATGGCATTAAATTTGAAAATTCTTTATTTGTGAAAGAAAAAGGAAATTGGAAAGACGAAAGGGTATATGCAGGAGAAAAAGCATCTGATGGAGGAAGTTTTACCGTTGCTTGGTGTCATGGCGCTGCAGGCATATTGCTTAGCCGATCTAAAGTAAATGTCATATTGAATGGGCGGTATTCGGATTTGATAGAAAATGATATAAAAGTAGCAGTGAATACAATATTAAAAGAGGGAATTTTAGGAAACAATTGTCTATGTCATGGTAATTTAGGTAATACAGAAATTTTATTTGAATATTTAAAAGACCATTCAGATAAAAAGATAGAAAAATATTATGTAGATATTCGTGATATTATTGCTGAGAATGTATGTAATGGTGTATTTGATTGCGATAATGCGTATCTATATGGATATAAATTGCAAGGATTTATGACAGGACTATGTGGCATGGGATATTCTTTGCTGCGAGATATAAAAAAGGATTTACCTTGTGTAATTGCTCTGGAAGTCTAAAATGATAGTATTGGAAATAATAGAATTTATTATTTCCAATACTAATTTATTATACTAGGGAGGTGTATTTATGCACAAAAAAAGTGTGCCATTGATTCGCCAGATGGGGACAACAGACTGTGGTATAGCAGCATTGACAATGATCTTCCAATATTATAAATATAAGATAGATATTAGTGAATTAAAAGCTACAACAAGTATTGGAAGAAATGGTATGTCTTTAGCAAAAATGAAAGAAATTACGGAAGAACATAATTTTTCATTCAAGGCGTATGGAAACTACGAAACCGAAGAAAATTTGATAAAATGTTTACCGATTATCATGTGTTCAAAAGAAAATCATTATGTTGTAGTTGCGGAGAAAAAATATGGGAAATATATACTTTTAGATCCTTTAAAAGGAAAAGAAAAGGTTGATTATTCATATATTAAAAAGAATTTTTTAGATGTACTTGTATGTGTTCGACCAACAGAAAAGAATTATAAACGTGAGAAACGTGAGTCTTTTCTTATACCTATAAATAAAAGCAAATTATTTCTGGCAAGTATTCTAACGTTGGTTACACAGGGAATTATATTGATTCCACCGCTCATTATAAAAAAAATAGTCAATGAAATAACGTATGATACATTAGGCTTCAATTTTGTAAAATATGCGTTACTGATATTATCAGTGGCATTAAGTTATTTACTTGCAAATTTAGCTAAAAAAAGGGTAATACTTATTTTACAGAATAATATATACAAAGATACTATATTTTTAATGCTGAATAAAATATTTGATATTGATTTAAGTTATTTTGAAAGCCATTCATCAGGAGATATTGAAAATCGCTTTAATAGTGTCAGTGATATATACGAATTTATATCAACAGCTCTAATTTCAACAGTGATAGATGTGGTTACTGCTGTTTTTTGCGGAATAATGATGATAACACAGTCAATACCATTGTTTGCAGTTATAATAGTAATGACTGTTATACAGATAACAATAGTAATGATTTTAAATCAAAAAGCTAGAATAAAGGTTAAAAATTATATTGCAGATCAGAGTGCATTACAGGCACGAATGGTAGAAACTTTGACTAATATCCAGCAAATAAGGTGCATGAGAATAGAGAATATGCTGAGTGATAGTCTGAAACAGGATTATAAGCATTTAATTAAGAGATTACGTGAGCGTGTACAAATAAGTGATATTATGGAGTCGGTGGTGGGGGCTTTTTCAATAGCTTCTTCATTGATACTTTACGTTATAGGAGGATACTTGGTTTGTGATAATAGGTTGGAATTAGGAACGTTAATAGCCTTTGTCACACTTGCCGGATATTTTACAGGTCCATTTCAAACTCTATCTTTGGTGGTACCTCAAATTAATGTTTTAAAGGAAACAATGATTCGTTTAAAAGAGTTAATGAATTATAAATCTAACCGTAAAAATGGTACTCAGCATATTAATTCATTTGAGTCTATGGAAATGCAGCAAGTAACATTTTCTTACTATGGAAGCACGAAGCCAGATGTAGAGAATGTTAGTATGATGCTAAAAAAGGGGGAGAAGATAGCATTTGTAGGAAGTTCAGGAAGTGGAAAGACTACAATTACAAAATTATTATTGAACGTCTTTTCTCATTATCAAGGACAAATTTTAGTAAACGGGGAAGATATAAAACAAATATGCAAAGAGGATATAGATCGGATATTTGCCATAGTTACTCAGGTTCCAATGGCAATGAATGGAACAATTAGAGAAAACGTGGATATTACAAATACGTTGACAGATGAGGAAATATATCATTATTTAGATTTAGTAGAACTGAAAGATGATATAGAAAAATTCCCATTGGGACTTAATACATTTGTGGGAGAAAATGGACAGAACATTTCAGGAGGACAAAAACAGCGTATTGCTATAGCAAGAGCATTGGCACTGAAACCGGAAGTTATTATTTTTGATGAAGCCACAAGCAACTTAGATCCTCTTACAGAACGAAGAATATGTAATAATTTGAAACAACTACATATTACCCAGATTGTAGTTACACATAGACTGAATGCCATACAAGATGCTGATACAATATACGTAGTTGAAAAAGGAAAAATAATTGAATCCGGAACACATGTGGAACTACTTCAGTTAAAGGGAGCATATTATGATAGTGTAAATAATTAAGAACAGGTGAAAGTCAGATAATGGCTTTCACCTGTTCTTTTAAGAGATCTTTTCTTCATACGGATCAATATGTTCAATAGGTATCTCTAATATGACCTTTAAGCCATGAGGAAGTATATTTTCATATTTGATATTTCCGTTATGGGCGGTTAATATTTGGTAAACCAATTTTAGACCAAATCCATGAACAGACTCCCCATTTGAATTGTACATATTATTAGGAAAAATACCACTATTCATTTTTTCTATTTGTGTAGAAGTCATACCGCCACCATTATCAATGACGGAAATAATACAGGTATCATTTTCTTTTAAAATTTCAACTGTTATTTCACAACCATGAGGATTATGATTAATACAATTTTGAATTAGATTGCTTAGCATTCTTGAAAAAAGTTCCGTATCTCCTTTGATCAATACTGGAATCATATCAGATGATGAATGAAAATCAAAAGAATATTTGTTGTCTATTGGTCCATTCATAAAGCCAATGATTACTTGGCGGGCAATCTCCACAGGAGAAAAACTGGTTTTTATTAAAGGCTGCATAGAGTATTCTAGTCTTGAAGTTAAATTTAAATCTGCGATTAGGCTACGGAGTTTTTCGCTTTGTTTACGAATTATACTTGCTTGTAGTTGTACAGGTTGCGAAGCATCTTCATTTTTTTCGATTTCAGAAGCATATCCCAAAATAATAGAAAGAGGTGTCCGGACATCATGCGAAACACCATTAATCCATTCGGCACGCGCCTGTTCTTTTTGTAGAAGATGTTTTCCAGCCTTATTTAGTTCAGCATTTATACTTGAAAGTTCACCTGTTTCTGAAAGGGTAATGGGTTTTCCCTGAGCAATAGAGTCAATACCGTCAATGATTGGCACTATAGATTTTTCTATTTTATGTGTATTACGCCAGAATAATATAAATATCAGTAATATATTAAAACAAATCATTAAAAAGATACCGACTATTAGGCTGTGAATATAATTAATATCTATTGAAAAATTGTATTTTGTTATACTATTAGGTTCGCACCCGATAACCAATAAGCCGGCAGAATGTTCTTGGATAAAAACAGGATATTCTTGTAAGTACCACCGACTAAACTTGGCTATTTGTAAATTTGAATAGGTTCTTGGCAATTCTTCGGGTAAAAATTTTTCCCAAATGACATTTCCTTGTTCGTTTAAAATCATCGCCCAGGCACTTTTATTTTTTAGAATATTTTCTATATAATCAGTAGAAGAAATTGTTCCATCTACATTGAGCGTGATATTTTTGCTAATGGTTTGGACGGGTATATCTGGATCAGTAGAATTATTCCATGCCATGAGTAAAGTCCCACATATTAAAATAATATTTAGTACAAAAAATAAAATCAATATAATAAGGGTGGAAAGAAGATATTTTTTAAAAAAACGCTTGGCAAGCTTCATTATTTTACTCCTTTCACTAGCAATTTATACCCTAGCCCCTTAACTGTTAGCAGTGAAACAGGAGAAGAAGGATTTTTTTCGATTTTTTCTCGAAGATGCCGAATGTGTGTCATGAGGGTAGTTTCATACCCTTGCCACATTTCACCACAAGCAGTTTGGCAAAGAGTTCCTATTGTTACAATGTGATTGGCATTATCTACAAGTTTTAATAATATATTGTATTCTTTAGCAGTCAAAGGAATAATTTTATTTTCACGATGTATTTCTGCCTTATCAATATCTATAAAAGAATTTTCTAATTCTATAATTCGTTTCTCTGTAGGATAACTTCTTTTTAAAATAGCTTGAACACGTAACAATAGTTCTTTAGGCAAAAATGGTTTGATTAAATAATCATCTGCTCCCAATTCAAAACCAGAAAAACGATCTTCGGCTGCATCTTTGGCGGTCAGCATAAGAACCGGAAGTTTACTGAGGGCTCTGATTTCTTGCAATACCTCAAATCCGTCCATACCAGGTAACATAACATCAAGAATAACCATGTCAGGTAGAGTTTCTCTTATTATTTGTAAAGCCATTTCTCCAGATGTTGCGGTCATTATTTTTGTATAGCCTGCTCTTTCAAAGATTGTTTTAATAAGGGTGAGTAGTTCTTGTTCATCATCAACGATAAGTATAAATTTATCATACATATATTTTTATCTCCTAAAATTTTATAGTTTAAATTATTATACATCTTGTGGAAAAAGAAGTATAGAGAAAGAGGAAAATCTCAAGGTTACCTCAAGGTTACTTCAAGGAAATCTCAATGTAGTTGGTATATAATTACAGTATAAAAAAAGGAGGTATAAAAAAATGAGTGAATATATTATTCAAACCAATAATTTAACAAAACAGTATGGAGAGCAAAAGAGTGTTTCTGCAATGAACTTGCATGTGAAAAAAGGAAGAATTTATGGACTGTTGGGACGTAATGGAGCAGGAAAAACGACTACAATGAAAATGCTGTTAGGATTAACAAAACCGACATCGGGAAACATAAAAATATTTGGGAAAAGTATGGAAACCAATAGTAAAGATATTTTACCGCATATAGGTAGTTTAATAGAATCACCAGGATTTTATCCTAATTTGACTGGGACTGAAAATCTTCGTATTTTTGCGGAGCTTAGAGGATTAAATAAAAGTAAGTGTGTAAGAGATGCTTTGGAAGTTGTCGGTTTGCCCTATCGTGATAAAAAGTTATTTGCGGAATATTCACTTGGGATGAAACAACGACTGGCCATTGCATTGGCAGTTATGCACAATCCCAATTTGCTGATATTAGATGAGCCTATTAATGGTTTGGATCCTATAGGTATTGCAGAGGTACGTTCGTTTATTAGAGAGTTATGTGATGTTCAGGGAAAAACTATTTTGATTTCTAGTCACATATTATCAGAGATAGAATTACTGGCAGATGATATAGGGATTATTGATAAGGGAATTTTACTTGAAGAAGAAAGTATGAAAGAATTGGCGAAAAAAAATAGTCGCTATGTCAATTTTATGGTATCGGATAGCCAGCGCGCAGCGGAAATTTTAAGAAAAGAATTTGAATGTGATGATTTTCAAATATGTGATAAAAATAGACTTCAATTATATAATACAACAATCCCTAGATCAGAAATTACTTATGTTTTTGTAAAGCAAGGATTGGAAATTACAGAAGTTCATTTATGCGAAGAAACATTGGAAGATTATTTTAAAAGGGTGACCGGAGGTGAAGGAATTGCTTAAATTAGTTAAGGTTGAATTTCAAAAATTGAAAAGAAAAAAGTTTATTCTTTTAGTAACTTTAGCTGCATTTATGTTTCCGCTTCCATTGGCTTATTTAATGACAACACCAGCTATGATGGAGCAATATATTGATAAAGCGGACGCATTTGACGGACTATTCAATATGGTATTGGGGTATGGAATCCAATTTTTATTACCCTGTATTATCGGAGTAGTAGCTGCTATGTTGTTTTTTATTGAACGTGATAATGATACATTTAAAAATATTAAAACAATCCCATTATCCAGTACGCAAGTAGTTACAGCAAAAATTATAGTGCTATTTATTATAGGCGTTGTATTTTGCATAGCATCAACGGTAGCAACAGTTCTGGTTGGTATGTTTACGTTAGATGTATACGGTTTAGGATACAAAATATTTCTGGCGGTTGAAACAGGAATATTTATTACCGCAGGAACATTACCATTGATTGTTATAGTGGTATTTTTTAGTCGTACTTATGTTTTCTCTGTTTTATTATGTATTTTTTATAGCGTTTTAAATATGAGTGCAACAGCACTTTTCGATGCATTACCTAAGACAATATTATGGTTACTTCCTACGCCGCTTACAACATTTTGGAGTGCTGGAGATATGAAAAGACATGGAATTAATATGAACCTTGAACAAATGAATGGATTAATTCCTTCAACTTTTCAAGTAATATTAATTCTTGGGATTATGGCAGGAATTTCAATACTATTAATTGACTGTTTGTACAAGAAAAGGGGGGAATAAAATTGAGGACTATTGTAAAAACCGAATTATTGAAATTAAAACGTTATCATATTATATGGGCGGGGATAGCTCTTATGCTACTCTCTGTTCTATTGACACTTTTTACTTCTATGGCTAATGATGGATCTGTATGGGATTTTCGATACTTAATAGAGCAGGTAATCAAAAATAATATGTCAATGATTTTCCCAATGTGCATAGCTTTGATTGCTGGATATATTATATCGCGGGAAGAAAAAGACGATGTTTTGAAGAATATTATTACCATTCCAATTTCATTTAAAAAGTTGTTGGTAGGAAAACTTATTGTATGTGCAATGTTATCAATATTATTTGGGCTTATTTGTACAATATTTACGTTAATTGCAGAATGTATAGTTGGTTTTCCTGGATTTACAGTAAATTTGGTAATTCAAGGATTAGTACAAATAACATTGGAAAATTTATTTTTGTATCTAGCGGTATTACCAATTATTGTTATAACAAGCAGACTATCAGGCGGCTTTATGATAGGTGTCATTGTTGCTTTTGTGTATGGATATGGAGGTATGTTTGCAGCAGGAAATATGACATTGGCTAATATATATCCTATTACTGCAAGTCTGGGATTAATTGGGTATAGAAGTTATGATACATCCGTACAATGGAGTTTTCCATTGTGTTTATGTAGCTTGATAATTATTGTTGCTATTTCTGTAATTTTAGTCGCAACAATGAAAGAAAAGGAGAACAAAAAAACTCGTACAAAAACAAAAAAAGTCAAACCAAAGAAAGGGTGGTTATAAGTGAAAAAAAGTTGTTTCTTTATTCTAATGTTTTGCTTGTTATTGTCTGGGTGTTCAAAAGAGGAGGTGTTGGAAAAATATAATGCAGTAGTCGAAAAGGTGGGAGAAGTACAATTAACCAATGATATAAACCTGCAAGGGAAAAGAGATTATGGGGAAGATTATTATACGGGGACATATCAAGCAGAGTACAAAAAATTTTCTGATACAGAATATCTTTTTGGAGGAACAACAATAGAAAGAGCGGCAGGGAAGCAGGTTGAATTGTTTTGTAACCTAGAAATAACAAAAGGAGAAGCTGAAATATTCATTATTTCTGGTAGCAATGAACCTAAAACTTTAATAAAAACAACAGGTACTTATGAAAATACAATAACATTACCAGATGGCAGTAATTATATCGGGATTGTAGGTAATGATTTTTCAGGAACAGTAAAAATAGAAGTGAAATAAAGATAGAAAATGCTAAAAATGGGTAAATTTGGAAGATACCGGTTGGGTTGCATTTTACTGTGGTAAAAAGTATATGAAGAGTGGAATGGCGGTTGTTTAATACTGCCATTCTTTTTTTTGAAAATGCCTCTATGGGAATTATTACACAGGGAATCGAAAAAATTACATGTAGATGGGATAGTACATTAAATATGGTAAAATATAATCATAATATGAGATTGGAGGTATATTCTATGAAGAAACTATTTAAAGTATTCAGCCTAATGCTGGTGGTGATAATGGCTTTTCCATTCTCTGTTATGGCAAGCGAAAATGACCAGCAAAGAAGTGATTTGATTGGTGCAGAAGAAGAGGATTTTGAAAAATTGATTGCAGAAATCCAGAACATTAAGGCTACTCACCCAGATTACTCAGAAGAAATGCTCATGTCTTTTTTGGAAGCCAATCATCAAGATGTGGAAAGAGGGATTATAGATATTTGGAATGCGCTTACAGATTCAGAAAAGAAACTATGTATTCGTTATCCTTTTGATGCCCTAAAGGTAAATAAAGCAAAAAATATTGCTACTTCGCAGACAGAGGCAAAATTTGGGACAAATGGTTTAGGAAACAGAAGTGATGCTTTTCGTCATGGAATTTGGAATGCTGAAATGACTGTTTTAATAGGAAAAGAAAGGGCAGAGTTATTTGCAACTGCTCATGAAGACAAAGATGTTACAGGAACAGAATCAGATGGATATCCAAAAACAGCACATAGAGATATGGACTTACATAACAATGAAGTGGGAAGAGAAATAGGAGAAAAAAATAAAGAAGCTTCTGAAAGTGAAATGGCGGATATTATTTATCAGGAAATATATTCCGCAACAACATCATTTATATGGCTACATGAATAAGATTTGAGCAGTGCGATTGCACTGCTCGTCTTCGTATTTTGCATATTTTGCGTAATTGATTACTTCTATTATTTGTATCGCTATGAATGAAATAGGGTAGCATGATAGTACAACATGATTAAGAGGTAGGCAATTATGGAAAGTCGTATTAAACAATTACGTGAGAAAAGAGGGTTAATACAGGAAATCCTTGCAGTAGAATTAGGGATAACACAGCAAATGTTGAGTAAGTACGAAAGAGATGTTACGTTAATAAAAGTAGATATTCTGAAAAAGATTGCTGCTTACTTCAATGTAACAACAGATTATTTGCTGGGAGTTTCAGATGTAAAAAGAGATTTGAATGGGCAGATGAAAATGAATGAAGTACTAGACGAATATTACGATTTAGTGGAAGTGTATAAAGAGTTAGATCCATGTGATCAGGAGATGATTTGGTCAATTATATAAATAGTAAAAAAAACGAGTGAGAAGAAAAAATCAGCAAACATGCAGAAGAGAGTGGAGTGAATGTTAAATATAGCAATTTGTGATGATGATATTCAAATAACTGGAAAAATCGAAAGACTTCTCCAGGATATAGCTAAAAGAAATTTTGTTGATACTGAAATAGAAGTATTCTGGAATGGAAAGAGTTTAGCAGATGCTATCGCAGCAGGTGAGAGGTATGATGTTATTTATCTGGATATAGAAATGGATAAAGAAGATGGTATTTCGGCAGCTAGAAGAATTAGAACATACGATAAAAATGTGCGAATTATTTATGTTACGAGCCATGAAAGTTATATGAGGGAATCCTTTGAGGTAAGACCGTTTCAGTTTCTTGTAAAACCTGTAACAGATAAAATAATGGAAAAGTGCTTTAAGTCGGTATATGAAGACATTAATAGTGAAGATTTTTATTTTCGCTATAGTTATCAACGTATGAATCATAAAGTACCAATCAAGGATATTTTATATTTTGAAAGCAACAAACGAAAAATATTTATTGTAACGGAACAAGAAATCCTTGAACTGTACGGAAAACTTAATGAGATTGAAGAAACCCTTAAAACATGTAAAATTTCTTTTTTGCGAGTTCATCAGTCTTTTCTGGTGAATTATAAACATATATCCGGACAATCTTATGATTCTGTAGTAATGGATAATGGACAAAAAATTTCAATCAGTGAAGACCGGAGAAAGATAATTAGTGAACAATATTGTTCTATGGAGGATACGTTTTATGTGGACGAATAGGGTATTAATGTGTGGGATAGATATATTGCTTTGCCTTTGGGCAGTATATTTATTCTTTTTTTATTTCGATATATTTTTTGCTCGTAAGAGAAAAAGGTATTTGTCGGTGATCGGTATAACGCTGTTCGTGATTTGGCAATTTGGAATAACAACGATTATTAGTTTTCCTGCCTACATCAATATTGCTGTGACGATTATGTTTACGTTTTTGGCAGTTATGATGACTTATGAAGGTAGATGGTGGAACAAAGGTGTATTTGTAATTACCTTTAATGCGATTTGGATGTTGATGGAAACCCTGTGCAACTATATTTTGATAACATACTGCCCTCAATATGCTGCAGTTCGCCAAGTAGGCTCTTTTGTTTCAAAAATATTTTTTAATGCAGTAATTCTTGCATTAAAGAAAGTGTTCACAGATGATGATATTAAGGAATTGCCGGTCAGATACAGTATTTTACTTGTGTTGATCCCAACAGGAAGCATTTATATCATGAACAATATATTTATGCTTGGATTTGCAAATAATACTGGACGTACTCGTATAAACTCTACATTTACTGTACTTATTTTACTTGGTATGAACATATTGATATTTTATGTCTATATGAAGTTGGCTGATGATTTGCGGTTAAGGAGAATGGCAGCAGTATATGAACAGCAACTGGAATTATGCGAACGTCATCAGCAAGAAAGAGAACTTTCAATGTTGCAGTTGCGGGATATAAAACACAATATGAAGAATAATCTTATTTCCATTCTTGCTTATGCAGAAAATAAAGAATATGAAAAAATGACAGGTTTTATTGAAGAAATTATGGGAGAGGGCGGTATGGTGATTGCCTCAATATCGAATAGTGGGAATATTGTGATTGATTCACTTATTGGATATTGGTATGTAACTGCCCAAAACAAAAAAATAATTTTTAAAACGGATATTTGTATTCCGATGATAATGCCTTTTAAAGGAGCTGATCTGAGTCTGATATTGGGAAATTTACTGGAAAATGCAGTGGAAGCAGCAGAGAAGGTTGAAGAAAATAGATATATAAATGTCAAAATGAAATTTGATAAAAATAATCTATTATTGTTCGTAGACAATAGTTATAAAGGGAAGCTGTTAAAAACAAGAGATAACCGCTTGAAATCTACAAAGTCAGATGCAGAAAATCATGGAGTAGGTTTAGCCTCTGTGTATCGGGCAGTAGCAAAATATCATGGATCAGTGGTAATAGAGGATTCAGAACCAGGAAAATTTAAAATTCGGATAGTCTTATATAGTAATGTGCAGGAATAATTACATGAACACTCGAAATAATTACATAAAAGATAATGAGAAAGGAAAGAATGGTAAAATGGAAAGATAAATTTGGTATGCGGTATGGGGACTGATATATGGATAGCGTGAAAATATTGCTGTTTAGTGATGATGAGAAACTGTATAACAGTACTGAAAGGATTATTGGGAAAAAACACCAATTAAAATGGTGTACTTATCAACAGTTGGAAAACAATAGATATCCAACGGCAGATGTTGTGATTTTCCATTTTACTAAAGAGATAATAGAGAGGGAAAGGGCATTTGCGGCTATTATAAAAATAAAAGGGAGTTTGGGGCATTTAACGCCTATTCTTGCTATTAGCGAAGGGGGATCAATACAGGATATTTTTTCTATACTGAAAGCAGGAGCTTACGATTATATAGAAACAATAGATAACACACGAAAATATAAGAAAAAGATAGAGAACCTGATTTTATGGAATTGGTATATAAAAAAACATACATCAGCAAAAAAGAGGCAATGTTGAGAAAGAACCGGAGAAACATTGCTTCTTTTTTTCTGCCTTTTTGGGAAAAATTACATCAATACTCGTTTTTTTTACAAGAGAACCGAATGAGAGATTTTTTGTAGTAATGTATTGGTAAACAAATGAAAGGAGATTTTAATTATGAAATCTAAAAATTTAAAAAATCAGCCAGCAAAAGTATTAGCAAATTTATCTCTGAAACTTGGTAAAATGTCAGCGGACAGTGCTTGCTGTTATATTTATCATCAGCCAAAGATGCCAGAAGCATTGAAAAAAATGAAGAAACTTTAATTTTATGGGAAAATTATCGGAAAAAATAACAAGATACGTTATTGATGCCGGTGCAGTTTCAGAGGAGTTGTATGCAGTATATCAATATGGATTTCAGATTGGATTAGAGATGTTAATTTGCCTATTCGTCTGTATGAGTATAGCGATATACTTGCATACAATCCCAGAATTCCTTGTGTCTACAGGTGTTTTTATGTTTTTAAGAACCTATGCCGGTGGTGTACATCTGAATAGCTTTAAGGCTTGTTTTACATGCTCTGTTGCTGTTCAAGTCATGATTTTACAAATTAATAACAAATATCCATTAGAGCTATTTGTGGCTTGGGGGATTATTTTGGTAAGTTCCATTTGTATATGGAAACTTTCTCCTGTAGAAAACATTAACCATGAGTTGGAAAGAGAAGAAAAGGAGCATTGCCGAAAAGTAACAGGTAAAATACTAGGAGTTATTTTAATTGCTGCTGGTTGTTGTACAACTTTAGGTATGAAAAAGTATATATCCTTGATTGCGTTGACAGCGTTGACCGTTTTTATATCACAATGTATCGGTATCATAAAGTATAAAGTTGAAAAAGAGAAAAATTAGCGGGAATGATAGGGGGCTATTATTTCCGCATTTTTATTGTGTGTAGAGTTTTGAAACGATTGCTGGAACAGAAAATCATGGAGGTGGAAATGAATGCAAACTGTTTTTCCAGAATATAAATCTGAAATTGTATTAGGAAATGGTAAATTTCAACTTGATCCCATGTCATATACTGTTATTTATGAAGGAAAAGAAATCAGCTTAGCTCCCAGGGAATTTGAAGTTCTGTATCTTTTAGCCCAAAGGCCAAATTGGGTTATTCCAAAGAAGAATATCTATTGTTCGGTCTGGGGGAGTAATTATTATGATGATCAGATTCCGTACAAAACAGTGGAACATGTAATATGGAAGATACGAAAAAAGATGGGGTATGATATTATAGAAACATTGATCAATGTAGGATATAGACTAAAAAAGATGTAAAGGCGAGATAGTGTGAGTAAGCGGTGTGAGTAAAAGTTTGTATATTCTGATTGAATTTTTGGGAGATACGCCATATAATATTGGCAACTATAAGAAGGCGCGTACATACGTCATTTGACTAAATATCACGTTGTAACTAGAAATTGAGATAAACTCTTACAGAGCTTTTGTGGACTATCCAAAGAAAAAGGAGGCTGACTATGAACGTATATGAAGAAATAGATCAGGAAACAATGATGTTGCTTTTAGATTCCTTGTGTAAACGGACAGTGGAGGGAAAACAGATATGGGAAAATATGGAGTATAATCCTATTTCCTTTTTACAGAAAGATATTTATGAAAAAGAAGGTGCCTGTATATCACAAATGTTTGAAGCAACGACAGTGTTCAATAACATTGAATATGAATTAGAGCTTTCAGAGTCAATCGAACTTCCGTCTGGCAAGGGAGATATTTTTGGAACAATTTCTTATGAAACAGAAGACGGAAAAGAGAATACGTATGATTTCTCTTTGTCTTTTGATGTAGAGAAATATGATGATGCGAATGCGGAAGAATTGCAGGGGATTTTTGGGAGCTCAATCATTGTACAGTTTACAGATGCAATAGTGGGAATATTTGAAAATTCAGATGCGGTAGCTGAGGGATTTGCTTATGCAAGATACTATCATCAAACAGGAATTGATTCGGAATGGGAAACCAATCCTCTTGTGAAACTTGGTGAGAAACTGATGCAAGAGCACGCAATGCTGGATTTTCATAAAATAGTATTGGATACAGCTTCTAGGGAGCGTTTATTGAAACGGTAAGTAACGGGTTATAATAAGATACAACCAATCAATTTTTTGTGGAAACTATTGATATTTCTTAGGGTATCGCATATAATATAATTAAGCCAAAAGGTTTCGTGTAGCGGCACGTAAAAGCTGTACTGTGCCCGGGCAGGGTAATTACTGGGACTATTTGATACTCGGAAGGGTATTACGCCCACACCAGGGAGATACGGTGAGTCCGCGCCGGGGACTCAATGATACCGGCGACATTTTAGACATTCGGAAGGATGTCGCGGCTGACAGCCAGCATAAAACCGCTTTTTAAGATTATGGGCGCTGGATAACAAAAAAGTTGTCCAGTGCTGTTTTTTTATACTATAGTGATGATTGGGAAAAGATAGATGGGAAAACAACAGGATAGAGAGAAAATTGTACAGGAGATTAAAGTGGCTGCTGATCTGTATAGGAAGCATTTAGTAGGTAAAAGATTTCTATATGTATTTGAAGGCAGATATATTGAGGTGCTTTATAAAGCTGCCAATTTTAGGCACTTGACAGGTGTGGCCACGAACCTTTCAGCAAAAAAGTTTTATAGTTATGCAGCAAAAAAGATGCTTCAGGCTTCGCAGATATTTTTTACACCGCAGCACCCTTTTTCATTGTGTAAGCGTAAGATTAAGCATATCGGACAGATTGCAATGCTGGCTGGCTCAGAAGGATTTATGCTGGAAGAGATTGTTACAGACACGAGAACTTATAAGTTTGGCACAACAGATCTTAATTTTACTCTATGCTTAAATAAAGAGTATGATGATAAGGGGCAGCAAAAGGGCGATTGCTTTGTAGTAGAATCGCTGCGAGATGAAGATTGCTTTTCTAAAAGTAGAACAGCATATACAGTAACTCATATTTTTTCAGCGCCGAATGATGCGAAAAAATATACAAATTTACTGTTTTTAGATGAAAATGCAACGATAGACGGTCTTCCAGATGAAATTAAAAACATGCTGGATCAAACTTTATTACATAAATAAAAATGGAGAGTACAGGTCTTGGCGTATAGAAAATACTGCAGGATCTTCTTACGAAAGAATTTTTTAAGATAGAAAAGAGGTTCTTTCTATATGGCTACATCAAGTATCCTTACAGAGCTTGTGATTGAAGACCCCAAAAAGGCAGAAGCATTTATTAACGCACTGGAAATGTCCAGTCAAGATCCAGTATGCAGCCCGTCTGCCCCGTCCATTCCCATATTAGATAGTGTGAAAGAGATACGGAGGTTCCTGGAAAGAAAAAAACAAGTAAGCCTATGTATTGGCAAATATCTTAGATGAATAGAAGCTATTGGAGAGGAGTCGATATGTGACGTTCTCTCCTTTTTTATGTCTAAATGAAGAGATAATGCAGTGCTTTTTCGTAAATGGTGCAAAAATCGTTTTCAACTCGTTCAGATATAATAAATCTCTAAAACCAAAAAAGGAAAGAAATGGTAATGAAAATGGGAAATCTTGCCTCCATAGTCCATTACCAGGGAAAGGATTTGTAATTATAATAGAGCGTGTAATCAACGAGGAGATAAAAGAATGCAGAATGAACTTTATATTGTAGCAGATGCTATAAAAGCCTTGCGGGAATCCAGGGGACTGACTCAGGAGCAGCTTGCAGAGAAAGCGGATATTTCTGTATCCCATCTGGCCAAAATCGAAACACATGCCAGAGCTATGGGTATGAAAACCTATATCCGGCTGTTGGAAGCTATGGATATTCCCATAAAAGAACACTTTATACACATGGGGACAGCGAAAAAAGATATGATGCTGAAAGAAAAAATCTGGTATCTGGTACAGGATTGTGATGAAAGGGAAACTAGCCTTTTGATTTATTCCATAGAGGGAATTAAGAAAGGGCTAAAGAAATATCAGCAAGACAGCAGGAAGTGAGAATACAGATAGAGGAGGAAAAGGGAAATGTTATCAAGAGAAAAGGTGGAAGCAGTATTATTTAAAATGGGAATGCCTGCCAATGTAAAAGGATTTGGTTATATCGTAGACGGTGTTTTGCTTCTGGAAGAAGACAGCAAGATTAAAACGACATATCTGTATTTTAAGGTGGCCCAGCAACATGGCACGACAGGACAGAGGGTAGAACGGGCAATCCGTCATGCGTTTGATATTGTCCGAAGCTGCAGAGGTGATTATGATGTGGTGAACCATTATATCGGTTTTATTAACTGTGCCAATTCCCCTTCCTTATCCATGCTTACGATGAAAATACGGGAAGAAGCACTGGAAGTACAGGAACCAAAACCGGAAAAGAAAGAAGAAAATGTAATTACAGGAATTACCGAAGCCCGGCTTCTGGAGTTAATGCGGCAGTCATACACAGAATTCTGGGCAGATATGATTATCCGGTTAAAGAAATAAAGAGAAATGCAGACAGAAAACAGTCTGCCAAAACACATCAGGGTTATGGTGTCTTTTGGCAGGCTGATGTTTTCAGCCGGAGAGAACCTTGAAAACTGAATATCGGTATGGTGATATTTTTTTGAAACAAACGTGTCATTTCTGACGCTAAAATATAGAAATATCTTAAAGGACACAAAACATTTCGGCACATTCTATTTTGTGTGATGCAGGGTCATGAGCTGTGCGAAGATACATTTGTCCGCATTGACAGCAGGTAAGGCAGAAAAGAAGCGGATCAAACAAGGAATCGTAGAAGATGAAGGAAAAGTGTGAGCAGCGCCCGGACATAGGCTGTGGGTGGCAGGCAGTCTGAAAGCCGAATGATAATGATACCTTTGCATAAAACACTGCAACCAGGGTAGCGTCTGGGACATGCTGCAGCGGGAAAGGGTGCTGCAGGGTGTCAGGCGGCCAGCCGGGCCGGTCCTACATGCTCCCGTTCACACCGGGGTGAGAAAATAAAAAACATGCTGGCAGGGAAGGCCCTGCCGGTATGGTGTGTAAAATGGGTTCATTTTAGGGCTATGGGGAAACGCCGGTTTCTTTATAGCCCTGGAATGAAAACAGGAGCCAAAGAAAGAGGAGGCAGAGCAATGAATAGAGAGATGTTACAAAAACTGTTTTCAGAAGATAAAGAGGTCTTTCAGGGAGGAATGTTATTCCCTGCATGGATCTGCAAAGGAAAAAAAGAGATAGAAAATAGGAACAGTCCCCAGCGGGCGGCAGTGTATCTGGATATTCCCATTCCATGTGCAGGGCTTTTGTATTATGAAAAAGAAAAAAGCCTGCATTACTGTGAACAGCAGACATACCATGTAGTTACGATCCTGGAAGGTGTAGGGTGTGGTAATTCCATAGAAAAAGAAAACTGGCAGAGGCTGGCAGTGCTTGCAGGAAAAGGCATGATTGACGTGATTGTGGTATCCGGGCTTAGCAGGTTATCCTATTGTCCGGAGGAAATTTTACAGACTATGGAACTGCTCCAGGCTTTCCAGGTGCAGATAGACTGTATCGGTTATGGGATTTTAGATTATGCCAGACTGAAACAATATTTAATGCACACCTGGGAGAAACAGGAACAATTTGAGCAGGACTTAGATGCGCATCTGTGCAGTTGCTGTACCAGGGAAGGGATATAATGTTCTCGCGGGAAGAACTGCTGAAGATGCGGGAAATGACGTTTGAGGACATTGACCCGAAAGAGATACAAGATGTAGAGAAACTGAAGATTGATGTAAAAAAAAGCAAACCGGAGAAGGTCCGGGAAATCCTGGAGTCCGGAAAGAACCCTTATTTTCTGAAATATAAAGGGATCACCATAAAGATTGGGTTTGCTTCTACCAACCGTACCATAGAGGAAGCCATGCAAAGCCTTGTGCAGATGAAATGGTAAAGCTACGACAGGGATAGGGAAGAAAGCGGATTGTTGGCAGATTACAGGGTGGACAAACCTTCTGGACTATGGTAGGATGATGGCAAGGACCCAGTAGCCTCTATCATTTAGGGAATCGGCTGACGAATCTAAATGATAGGAGCGAATACAATGAAGAATCAAATACTTAAAAAAATCTATCGTGCGGTTGTTTACCTACGCCTTTCTGACGAAGATGGTGATAACAGGGAAAGCGACAGCATATCAAACCAGAGGATACTAATCCATAGCTTCTTAAAGAGCCACCCTGAAATTCAGGTGGTAAAAGAATGTGTAGATGATGGATATACCGGCACAAACTTTAACCGCCCCGGTTTTCAGGAAATGCTGCGTATGCTGGAAGAGGGGGAAGCAGACTGTATTATTGTCAAAGACCTTTCCCGTTATGGAAGGGACTTTTCCGGTGTTTTACAGTATGTGGAACGTATCCTGCCGAAAATGGGTGTGCGCCTGATCCTTGTCAATGACAATTATGACAGCCTCACGCCAAATCGTGATTTCCTTACCCTGAGATTTAAAAGTTTAATCAATGACCTTTATCCTGCGGATACTTCCAAAAGTGTGCGTTCTCATTTGTATGTCAAAATGACAGCCGGACAGTGTGTAGCGCCTTTTGCTTTTTATGGTTATCTGAAATCCGAAGAGGATAAACATAAGCTAGTTATGGACGAAGTGGCAGCTTCGGTTGTACGGGATATTTACCACATGAAAATGCAGGGCTGCAGCCTAACGGATATATCCGAAGAATTAAACCGGCGTGGGATCTTGACGCCCCTTCGGTATAAGCAGGTATATTTAAAACAGAAATTAAAGACAGGGTTCCGTCTGACGGAAAAACCGGTCTGGATGCCAACTATGGTGCGCCGTATCCTTCTTGATGAACGCTACACCGGAGTGTTGATACAGGGAAAAACCACAACGCCAAACCATAAAGTAAAGGTTGTGATCCACAAAGAGGAAGCTGAGTGGATACGGTATGAAAATGCCTTTGAGCCGGTTATCAACAGACACCAATATGAAGTGGTGGGCAACCTGATGAACATGGATACCATGAGAGGGGCAAAGGGGCTGGCGCTTCTTTCCGGTCTGGTAAAATGCGGGGACTGTAAAGAAAGCATGGTGCTGAAAAGCCCGGATAAAGTCCACCACTATTATGTATGTTCGACTTCCCTTTATGAAAAGCAGTGCAGTTCCCATAGTATCAGTGAGAAAAAACTGGTAGGGGCTGTGACAGAAGCAATCCTGCATTATATTTCTGTTCTGGTAGAGCTGAAGGAGATACTGGCGTATGTAAAAACTGCCTCAATCCCAAGACAGCGGCTTTTGGAAGAAGACAAAAAACTGGAGATGCTGGAAAAGGAGAGCCAGAGGATTTTAAACATTAAAGTAAAACTGTATGACAGTTTTGCAGAAGAAATCCTGGACCGGACAGAATTTGAAACCTTCAAAGCAAAGTATGACCAGTCTTTAGAGGAAATCCGGCAGGCAATGGAGTGCCAGCAAAGGGAAATCCGAAACTTGCAGGAAACCCTTGAAAAACAGCAGGAGTGGCTGGAGTATTTTCTGGAATACCGGGACCGGACGGAAGTGGACCGCTTAATGCTGGTAAATCTGGTTAAACGGATTGAGGTATATGAGCAGAAGCGTATTATCATTCATTTTTGGTTTGAAGATGAATTTGAAAAGGTATTGGGACTGCTGGAAACGGTAAACAGGGCAAAGCCGGATCAGCGTGTGGAAGCCTTCCTGAAAGGAAAGGGGGCGGAAGCAAGTGCCTAAGGTAAGCAAAAGAGGACAGAGAAGACAAAGCAGCAAGCCGGAAGTTAAGTATCTGAGAACCTATATTTATGTAAGGCTTTCCGAAAAGGACGGAGGGCATGGCAGAAGGGATTCCATTTATATCCAAAAACAGATCTGTGAAGACTACGCAAAGAAACACCCGGAAATGCTGGTGGTAAAAGTCTATGCAGATAATGGTGTGACAGGTACAACGTTCCAAAGGGACGCATTTGAAGAGTTGATGGAAGATGTGGCAAATAAAAAGGTTGACTGCATCATTGTAAAGGATTTTGCCCGGTTTGGACGGGACGCCTTAGATGCTGTAGATTTGATTGATGTGATTTTCCCAACCTTAAATATCCGGTTTGTTTCCGTTATGGACGAATATGACAGTGCAAACCCGGCTTGTGTAGAAGACCGGACCACCAATATTTTGAAACACTTTATGAATGATTATTATGCCAGGGAAGTTTCAGAGAAACTGGTACAGGCGCACCGGCTGTCCAGGGAACGGGGAGAGTTCTGGGGGTCCAGACCTCCTTATGGATACCAACGAGCAGAGGAAAACAGTAAGAAGCTGGTGCCGGAACCAGAGGAAGCAGAAATAATCCGGCAGATTTTTTACTGGTATGTGTTTGAAGAAATGTCAAGCTATGATATAGCAAGGGAACTGAATGGCAGAAAGGTATTAGGACCGGAAGACAGCTACCAGAAAAGGAAACAGGGAAAGGAGCCGGAAAAAAGGCGGTTATGGAGATCAGACGGTATCCGGAAGATTTTACAGAACCCCGTTTATATAGGTGCTGCTGTTTATGGGAAAACAAAACAGATGCTTGCACAGAATATTCCCCTTCAGATGATACCAAAAGAGCAGTGGGAAGTGTGTGAAAATGCCTGGGAAGCAGTTGTGGAACGGGCAATTTATGAGAAAGCACAGGAAATTGCAAAGGAACGCTGGAAAGATACGTTGGATAACTGGGCTGCAAACCCAAAAGAAAAACAGGGGGCAGATGGTCCTTTTAAGGGAAGGATTTTCTGTGGACATTGCGGAAAACGCCTTGGAAGGAGCAGGAGCGGAGGCAATGAGAAACATAAATATATGGTTTATAAATGTCCTTCTTTTTCCCTTACAGATCATACGGAATGTTTCCGGACGGTGAATGAAATCTACATCAATCAGGCAGTCAAGGCAGCACTCCGCTACCAGATCCAGCTTGCTGTAGAAAGTAAGAAAACCTATGGTGCAGAGTTTTATCAAAAGCTGGAGCAGGAGGTAGCAGAAAAAATAAAAAATGCCAGACAGAAGTATGAGAAATATGGAAGAAAACTGGAAACCTTGTTTGAGCATTATGCTACCGGGCTGTTGGACTGCAAGGAATATCAGGAGATTAAATCAATCTATCAGGAAGAACAGCAAGCAGCCAGGCAGAATATGAAGCAGATACAGCTTCGTGGACAGCACCTGTTAGATCAGGTGAAGGCAAGAATGGATTGGACAGAGGAACTTCTAAAGTACCAAAGATTTCAGAAGATAGAGAAAGGAATTGCGGACCGCTTTATTGAAAAGATTACGGTATATTCCAAAGACTATGTGGAAATCGTGTTCTGGTTTGGGGATTTATTTGAAAAGGAGCTGGAAAAAGAACTGGACAATATGGAAGGAGGTCTTCCGTATGCAGTGTGATTTTGTTTTTGCTTATCTGCGTCTTTCCAGAGATGATAAAGAAAAAATGGAGGAAAGCAACAGCATTAAAAATCAAAGGCTTTTAATTCAGCACTTTGTAGAAAACCAGCCGGAGTTTGCAGGGGCAAAGCTTTTCTTCTTTGTAGATGACGGTTACAGCGGTACAACGTTTGACCGCCCGGAATTTAAGCGCATGATGGGGCTGATTACCAGGAGAAAACGGATCTGTATCATTGTCAAAGATTTGAGCCGCCTGGGAAGGGATACCATAGAAACACAAAACTATATCGAAAAAATATTTCCGTTCCTTGGGGTGCGTTTCATTTCAATCAATGATTTTTATGACAGCAGCCAGAAACCTTCCGAAAGAAAGGATACGGAGATTAAATTTAAGAACCTGATCAATGGGATTTATCCCCAGATTTGTTCCGACAATATCAAAAAAGTTATGAGGAAACAGGCTGAAATGGGACAATATCATGGTTCAATCCCAACATACGGATATTGCTTCCATGACGGTGTTCATACAAAACTTCATCTGGATACGGAGGCAGCTTCCGTTGTAAGGGGGATTTTCGACCAAAGGTTGGAAGGAAAGACCTATGCAGACATTGCCAGGGACCTGAATAAAAAAGAAGTTGAAACACCTACCGTATATCTTCAAAGGAAAGGCTGGGCGCCGGAAGCAAAGAAATCTGTGAAATTCTGGGACGGAAATTTAGTAAAGCTGATTTTGTTTAATCCGGTTTATGCAGGACTGACGGTAAGAGGGAAAACAGAAACCAGGGTTCCGTCAAAAAGAGAGTACCGATATATTTCAAGAGAGGATTGGATTTGCGTAAAAGGAGGACACGAAGCGATTGTAACGGAGCAGGAGCTTCAGAAGGTCCAGGACATGGTACAGAAGGACAGAAAATATCATAGGTCTACACCGTCTTCTGAGAATATTTTTGCAGGCTTGATCCGCTGCGGGCATTGTGGTCGGAAAATGCGGATACGGACAGAATACAAAGAAAAGCCGATTTATTGTAAAAGTGTTACGACAGCCCCCAATGCTTCCTGTTATCCAAAGAAATATAAGCAGAAAGAGTTGGAAGAACTGGTGCTAATTATGATAAGACAGCAGGCAGCCCTTGCAGAGGATACCATAAAGCAGTTAAAGAAAGCCAATCAGACTTTGAATATTCCGAAACTCCGATATCGGAAAAAGCAATATGAAAAGAAGTTGGCGCTTTGTAAACAGGAGAAAATGGAATTGTATGAACAATATGCAGAAGAACAGATTTCCCTGAAGGATTACTTGACACGAAAACAAACTTGTATGGAGAAGACAGCAGCTTATCAGCAAAAGATACAGGAGATAGAAGCAAAAATTTTAAAGGGGGAGGAGGAAAAACAAAAGGAGAAATCAGAGGGACTGCAACTTTTTGTAAAATATAAGGGATTGGAAGAGTTATCTTATGAAGTTCTGCATGAGCTGATTGAAGTCATAAATTTTTATGATCCGGAACATATTGAAATTGTATGGAAATACAGGGACGAATTTCTGGAAGCAATAGGATAAGAAAGAACCGGGAGAGCTTATTGTCTTGGATTCCAGTAGAGAAGAAGATTTCATAAAAGAGGAGGAAAACGCTACGGTGTCTTCCTCTTCTTTGTATTAGGAGAAAATTTGGCAAAGAAGATGGGGGAAGAGCCATGTATCTTGAAACATATTCTATGGAAGAATTGATGGAACTGATAGAAGAGAAAGGATATTGTTCTGTGGAAGCAGTAGAAATTCTGAAAGAAATGGAACAGGCAAAAAAAGAGTATGATTTTTTACTCCGGGATTGTAAGGAAAAAGCGTGGAAAACAGACCAGGTGGTAGTTGATTATTACAGGTATCTCTTGGAAGAATTGCGGAAAGCGTTGCCCTATGATGCTATGGGAGGTCAGCACACGATTCCGATTCTGGTATTGCAAGAGTTCCGGAAACAGGATATTGTAGAAAAAATCAGGAATTTTATAGGCTGTCAGGCTGGGTTTTCTGATCATGATCTGTTACAGGAAATACAGAAATTTATTACCGTACATCTGGACCCGCAGGGAATTATCCTCTATATGGATGTACTGGGGAATCAGCCAGTGGCAAGGAATGCTTACAAACAGGGAGGACAAATGTGGTAAAAGAAAGAGTATTGGCGGTTCCGGATACAAGCATTTTTATTGCAGAACTGCCGGAAGCGACCAGAAACATCATAAGAAAAGACTTAGAAGAACACGCAAGAGAACATCATTACCGGCTGGAGTGGGATTTGAAAAATAAAGACTATGTAGCAATGAGCCGGAGATTTTGCGATATGGAAGACATTTATATGGATACCCATCTGCATTTTTGTGAGGCAGGGGAGGATATAGAGCTCTATGAAAAAAGCCTGCAGCGGACCATTTCTATCAGGTTATATCAAGACGAAGTAGAAGAACTCTGTAGGAAGTCTGGAAAAGTTGGGCTGTCAATCGGTGAACTGTTTGAAAACTTTGTTGCAGATTTGATTTGTGGTACACATACCAATGGTTCTGATGAACGCATGTATATTGAGCAATGGTTTGACCGGTGCTATTTCAGTATTATGCCAGAGGAAACATTTTTATCTTATCTGCTTGAAATGCGGGAGATAGACAGTGTTTTGGAATGCTGGGAAATCTTGCAGGAGTTGAAGGATCTGGAAGAGCCGGATTGTTATGATAAAGAGGAACTGGAGATACAGCAGAACACCTTGGAAGAATATTTTCAGGAATATAGAACCTATACAAGAGAACCGACAGAAGACCAATTGGAAGCTGCTATGGAAAAGGTGCTGGAATGGAATAAAGAAAGAGAGTATTTGTTGGAGGGAAATGTTCCAGAGAAGTCTTTGGGACGGTAGCCGGATTGGAGAAAGGAAGAAAACAGTGATAAGTAATGCGGAAAGAATTGTGTTAAGAAATATGTACCCACCGGGGTGTCGGGTAGAGTTGGAAGATATGGAAGCTGATCCGTATGTAAAACTGAGCCCCGGTGATTTAGGAACTGTACAGTTTGTAGATGATGGCGGACAGATACATGTATCCTAGGATTGTGGATACAGCCTTGCTATGGTGTTTGGTGTAGATCATTGCAAATGTGTTATGAGAGAGGAACGTTTGCAGGAGATATTACAAAGGATACAGGCTATGCCATTTGAGAGCTTGGAAAAAATGGAACGGTATGTTATGGAAAAATTATCAGGGGTTTTTCCTAAAATCAGTTTTCAGAAGAAAGAAGGGCAGGAGGTTTTTGTAGATATGGGAGTTGCCGCATTTATGAAGAAGGGTCTTGGTGTGGCAATTCAATATGAAACTGACAGCCAGCAGCACATCTTTATAAAAAAGATGGAAATGCAGGGACAGGATATTAAAGGAAAATTTGTCTTTCAAATGCAACAGAAACAGCGGTGGATTGAGAACAAGGATAGTAGAAATAAATAAGATTGTGATGATTAGTAATATTTGATAAGATATAAATAAAATTTATAAGAATATCGGGGGAACGATATGAGGTATTGCTGTGAAAAATGTTTTTCTAATAAGTATTTAAAAGAATATATCTTATCGGAGAGGAATGTAGGAAAATGTGATTATTGTAATTCCAATGGAGTAAACATTATTTCTACAGGAGAAATAGGAGCCTATATCCGAGAGTGTTTAAAAAAAGCGTATGAAGATATAGAAAATGGTACAGGGGCGTATTGGGACTCAGAAGAGAAACAATATTGCAATCGGACAGGAAGGAGTGTAGCTCCTTATTCAATCAGAGATATTTTAGTAGAAGAAGAAAATGTTTTAAACGAGGCTGTTATAGATACGACTATATTGGAAGATATATTTTCAGATTCAGGGTTAAGTTTTGAAGAAAAAAAGCAAGGGGAATCAGATGTATTTGAAGATATAGATAATTGTAATTTGGTACTTAAAGATGATTTATATGGCCTTGAGGCAACAAAAATGTATTATACATGGGAATTTTTCAAGTATATTACAAAATACTATAATAGATTCTTTGATATAGATAAGGATTGCCAGAGAAGAGATTATTTAAAAGAATTAGTACCATATATTTTAGAATATGATACTGTTATAAAAGCAGGAACGATTTATTATCGAGCAAGGAAATTGAACGATGAGAAATTACATGATCTGGATTATGCAGGGGTTTACAAAGAAATGGCTCCTGCACCCCCTAAATATGCAACAACAAATAGAATGAGTCCAGCAGGTATTTCATATCTATATGTTGCATCAGATAGAGAAACGGCATATAAAGAATGTCGATATAAAGATGCAACAGTAATGGTTGCTGAATATGTATTAAAAGAAGAATTGACAATTATTGATTTTTCTCAAGTTGCTTTTGTTACTACCAAAAGTATATTCAGCGAAGAATATGATCATGATTTACGTTGGATAAATAATTTTCTTGATGCATTTATTAAAGAGATAACCTCTCCAGTGGATGATAAAAAAGAAGATCATTCCTATGAATATGTAGCAACTCAGGTTATAGCAGAATATATAAGAAGCCTAGGATATGACGGAATATGTTTTAATAGCAGTGTAGGGAGAGGAAAAAGTTATGTATTTTTTTGTGGGCCAAACATGGAGTACAGTTCTGATGGATATGATTATATAGATGAATATTTATGGGATACTTATCCTAAATTGACATATTTTACGGACTGGTTTGATATTCAGAAGCTGGAATACAATTATGTTTTTCAAGATGGGGTTAAATATCGAGTGGAGAAGAAAATTGTTTTAAAAGACGAGTAATTCTGATTAACTCAAACTATTATGAAAGATTGCTGAAATAGGCAGTCTTTCTTTTTGTGTAAATTCAATATTTTTTTTGGATATTACTTGACAGGATAGGGAAAGACGACTTTGCTGAATATTCTGGCGGCACTTGATAAACCGACAGAAGGAAAGGTTTATTTGAAAGACAGGGATCTGGGAAAATTAAAAGAAAAAGAGATCGCAACGTTCAGACGTCAGAATCTCGGCTTTGTATTTCAGGATTTTAACTTGTTAGATACATTTTCATTAAAGGATAATATATTCCTGCCACTGGTATTATCCGGAAAGAAATATCCGGAGATGGAAAAGAGATTAAAACCGATTGCAGAAAAACTTGGAATTGAAAAACTACTGGAGAAATATCCATATGAGGTGTCCGGTGGGCAGAAACAAAGAGCTGCAATTGCAAGAGCGCTGATCACGAAACCACAGCTGATTCTTGCCGATGAACCTTCGGGAGCACTGGATTCGAAAGCGGCAGACAGTCTGATGAATCTTTTTACAACGATTAACCAGGAAGGTCAGACGATTGTTATGGTGACACATAGTGTGAAAGCGGCGAGTAGTGCGAAAAGGGTGCTTTTTATCAAGGACGGAAAAGTATTCCATCAGCTTTACAGGGGGAATCTTACGAACGAAGAAATGTATGAAAGAATTTCAGATACGCTGAAGATTCTTACCACAGGAGGTGAGGAGGATGAATAATTTCATCTATGAAAAACTTGCTGTGACCAATCTTAAGAATAACCGTAAGACCTATGTACCTTATATCTTTACCGGTGTTCTGACTGTCATGATGTTCTATATTATTGATGCGCTGAGCAGAGGGAAAGGTATTACACAGGATACATTAAAGATATGTCTGCAGTATGCAACGGGTGTGATTGTTGTATTTGCAGTGATTTTTCTGTTCTATACAAATAGTTTCCTGATCAAGCGACGAAAGAAAGAGATCGGAGTATACAATATTCTTGGAATGGGAAAGCGGCATATTGCACGAATGATGGCAGTTGAGACGATCCTGACGGCGGGAATCAGTATTCTTGGTGGTCTGGTGTTTGGAATAATATTTGGGAAACTGATGTATCTGCTGCTCCTTAAGATTCTGCGCAATAGCGTAGATATGCAGTTTTCGGTCAATGGGACTGCAATTGTACAGACTGTCATATTATTTGCAGGAATTTTTCTTCTGACGTATTTATATAACATTTTACAGATACAGCTGGTGAATCCGGTGGAACTTCTGCACGGAGGCAATCAGGGGGAGAAAGAGCCGAAGAGCAGATGGCTGCTTGTGATCGTCGGTGTGGCGGCACTTGGCAATGGTTACTGGATTGCACTTACAACAGAGGCACCGTTAGAAGCACTTTTGAAATTCTTTGTTGCAGTGGTCTGTGTGATTATTGGAACTTATGCACTTTTTATTGCCGGAAGCATTGTGGTATTGAAAATACTCCGGAAAAATAAAGCTTATTATTATAATCCGAAACATTTTACCAGTGTATCAGGCATGATCTATCGTATGAAACAAAACGGAGCGGGACTTGCGAACATCTGTGTGTTAAGTACGATGGTGCTGGTTATGGTATCCACAACGGTATCTTTGTATGCGGGAATGGAAGATATCCTGGACTCACGTTTTCCGAGAGATGTTTCAATTGTCTGCAATGAAGCCGATACAAATAAGGAAGAGACTCTTCAGAGACTGATAAAAGAACAATGTGAGAAAGCAGGGGTAAAAATAACAGACAGAGTCCGGTACAGATATGGCAGTATGAATGCGGTTTTGAAAGGAAATAATCTGGAAAAGGTAGAGCAGTACTATCCGGACAATCATTTTTACTATGTAGAGATGATCACACAGGAAGAGTATAACCGGATAGAAAAAAAGAATGTTTCGTTAAAGGAACAGGAGATACTGACATATACCACGAACGGCAAATGTGGAAAAAAACAGATAAACATTGCAGGACAGAACTATCAGGTGAAAAAAGAACTGTCCGAGATGACGAGCCAGCCGAAGAGCACGGCAGAAATGTATAAGACATTATACATTGTATTTGCAAATGCAGAGCAGATTGAACGTATCGAGTCATTTTCTTATGCAGATAAATTCAACCTGAAGGGAGATGACGGAAAACAAAAAGAGGCACTGGAACAGATACAGAACGAATTTTATGAAAAGTTTCCGGATGGAACGATGGAAAGCCGTATGTTAAGCCGTTCTTCTTTTTATGAATTGTATGGCGGACTGTTCTTTATTGGAATCTATCTGGGAAGTATGTTTATTATGGCAACGGTACTGATCATTTATTATAAACAGATATCGGAAGGCTATGATGACAGGGAGCGTTACCAGATCATGCAGAAGGTTGGCATGAGTAAAAAAGAAGTGAAGCGTTCCATCAGAAGCCAGGTCTTAAGCGTATTCTTCCTGCCGTTGGTTGTAGCAGTGATCCATGTTGCAGTAGCCTTTAAAGTAATGACAAAAATTCTGGGAGTATTAAATCTTACGAATGTATCGTTGTTTGCGGTATGCACAATCATTACGATAGCGGTGTTTGCGGTATTCTATATCATCGTTTACAGTATAACTGCGAAAGAATATTACCGGATCGTGAATTAAGATTAAGGGTTTACCATTGACTTTGTATCTTTCAGGTTGTATTGTTGTTTTAGAATGTTTTACGAATCAAGGAGGAACTTAAAAATGACAAGAGAAGGCGAAAGAGAACTGGTAAAAGTGGAACATGTAAATGGCGGAGACGGTTATATTGTAAAAGAAGCAATGGTTACTTCGGAAGAAGTTGGAGAAGCCTGTAAGATGTATGCCAAGATTCATCTGGATCCGGGATGTGAAGTAGGATACCATTATCATCATGGTGAGACAGAGTCTTACTTCATTCTGACCGGACACGGAACTTATGACGATAACGGCGAAAAACAGCCGGCAAATCCTGGCGATTTGTTCCTGTGTAAAGACGGAGATGCACATGGAATTAAGAACACCGGTGATGAAGAACTTACCTTTATGGCATTGATCTTAAAAAAATAATATTGGAAAATATGAAAAACACCTGTCTGTAACTGGGATCATTTCAGGAATGATACCGGGCCGCAGACAGGTGTTTGTATTGCCATGCATTCGGAAGAAGCTGCCAGTGGCAGGTTCTCTGCATTGATTATAATGAACGGAATACATCCAGCAGCCGGTCATTATCCTCTGGATTCATAATGCAGAACCGTACATATTCTCCGTTCAGGCTTTCGAAAGAAGAACAGTCCCGGATCATGAGATTCTGGTGAATCGCTTTTTCAAAGACATCGAAAGAAGTGAGTCCTTCTTTTAAAATCCTTACAAGGACAAAGTTGGCATAAGCAGGATAAATCTTTACAGTATCCAGTTCAGAAAGCTCTTTGCACATTCGGGTGCGCTCGGAATCAATGAGAGTCCAGGTCTTCTTAATATAATCGGTATCTTTCAACATCCGTTCTCCGGCATAAGCTCCGACACTGTTCAGGCTCCACGGATTCTGGTGGGTAAGAAGCGTCTGAAGAAATGCCTGATTACTGGTGAGACCATAACCAAAGCGAAGTCCAGGTGCGGCGAAGAACTTGGATACACCGCGGATGACCATGAAGTTGTCGAATTCCGGTACAAGAGAAACTGCAGAGAGGGAAGTGCCTTCCGGTGCGAATTCGATATAAGTCTCATCGATCATAACGAAGATACCAAGTGACCGGCATACGGTTAACAGCTTTTTCATATCAGCGGTACTGATGGCTGAAGAGGTCGGGTTGTTCGGATTACAGATGATCAGAAGATCAATATCACTTTTCAGTGTATCGGTCAGATCGGAAATATCCAGTCTGAAATCCTGTTCTTCTTTCAGATTATAATATTCCAGTGTGCCGCCGACCAGATTCAGCTCTCTTGCATATTCGGAATAGGTCGGTCCCAGAAGCAGCGCTCTTTTTGGTGCGCGCTGGCTGATCAGAAGTGAGATAAGCTCCGTAGAACCATTTCCGACAACAATATGTTCCGGCGAGGTATTGGTATATGCAGCAATTGCTTTTTTCAGATCTGTATAATCTCTGTCTGGATAATTGCTGATGATATCCAGATGTTCTGCGAGATCTTTTTTTACCTGTCCGGATAATCCGAGCGGGTTTACATTGGCACCGAACAAAACAATCTTTTTCCTATCAAGGTGATAATAATCTGCGATCTTTTCCAGATCGCTTCCGTGAAATTCTGGCTTTTTTTTCATAATTTTCCATCCTATCGACACAATTTTGATATTTTCTCTTTCCGGCATTGCCATTCGTTGACAAACAATGCTATAATTTATTATAGTATGTTTTAAGAAAAAAGCAACGAAAGAAGCAGGTGTAGGACTTGAAAAATAAAATCCAAAAATTTTCAAAAGGCGACTTTCAGTTGATACGACCTGATGTTATATTCGATGAGACCAATCTGGTACTCATTATAGGTGAAGGGGAAGTATACAGAGGAAGTTTTACAATGAGGGCAAACAATGAGGGAAGGATACGAGGACTGGTGTACTCGTCTTCTTTCCGTGTCCATTTTAAAGATCAGGGATTTGAGGGAAATCCGGCAAGAGTGGAATTTACGTATGACGGACGGGGACTTCGCCCGGGACATGTAGAGGAAGGAAAATTCACGGTCGTATGTACCGGTGGTGAGTTTGAACTGGCTTTTACGGCAATCATTGAGAAACCATATGTGATGACAACCTATGGAAAAGTACAGAGTACCGATGATTTCCGCAAACTTGCAATTAAGGATTTTTCAGAAGCGGGAAGGCTCTTCCGTTCCAAAGAATTCTATGAGATTTTAAAATATGAGAATGAGCGTACATTCTATCTGTACGATAATATGCGCAAATGGTCTCTCGGAGAACAGGCCATGGAAGAATTCATGGTAGGGATCAAACAGAAAGAATGCATTTTCCTTACGCTTCAGGGAGAGGGGATGCTATTCGAAGATCTGACAGAGTCGACAAAGGGAACACTGACTCTGATGAAAAATACATGGGGATATATGCCGATCCATATTGAGACAGTCGGTGATTTTATCCGGGTGTCCAGACCTGAGATCAGCACAGAAGATTTTGTGGGAAATGCACATGAGATCGAATATGTGGTAAGAGCAGAGAAACTTCATGGCGGACGGAATTACGGAGCATTGAAGTTCGTGACACCATATGAGACACTCACTTATGAAGTTGAGGTATTGCAGAATCAGGAGTATGACGAAGATCACAGGATGCCGGAACTTTTACTGGCTCAGATCATCAAAGAATATGTAGGATATGTGGCAGGAAGAGTGACACTGGAACACTGGGTGGATAGTGCAGTCGAGAAGATGGTAGCGCTGCGTAAGCTGGATCCTCTGAATGAAGTATATCAGTTGATGCTTGGTAATATTTATCTGCTCGGAGGCAAGACGGAAGAAGCAAAATGGATTCTTGAGAATTACAATTATAATCGGTTCGCAATCGGAAAAGATCCGCTGACAAACTGTTATTATCTGTATCTGACTGCAAAGATCCGCGGAGATGTGAACTATGAAGAACGGGTGCTGGATGAGGTTGGAAAGACATATATGCGTCATCAGGATTCCTGGTGGCTGCTCTATATGATCCTGAATCTTGACAACAGATATAAGAATCCTTATAAACGTCTGGAAGTTCTGGAACAGCAGTTTGAGTATGGAATCCATGCAGTAATGTTCTATTTGGAAGCATATCTGTGCTATCAGGAAAAGCCGACACTTCTTAAGAAATTAGGCACATTTGAGATTCAGGTGTTAAATTTTGCGACCAAATACCGCATGATGACAAAAGAACTGGCACTTTATATTTCAAATTTTGCCAGTCAGCAGAAAAAATACAGTGACAATCTGTTCAGAATCCTGGAAAGAATCTATAAGATGTATGAAGAGCCGATGATACTGAATACGATCTGTACACTTTTGATCAAAGGAAATAAAACGGCAAAGAAGTATTTTTCATGGTATCAGAAGGCAGTTGATTCGGATCTTAAGATTGCCCAGCTTTATGAATATTATATGATGACAATCGACGAAGACAGTGCGCACGGACCGTTGCCGAAATCGCTGGTTTTATACTTTATGCATGGAAATGCTCTCGATTATAAGAAGGCTGCGTATCTGTATGCAAGTCTTGTGACCCATGAGGAACAGGCAGGAGATCTGTATCTGAATTACAGAGAACAGATGGTGGCATTTACATGGGAACAGTTGGCAAAGCGCCACATAACAGAATCACTGCGTACATTGTACAAAAGATTTTGCAGAGAAGACGAGATGACGGCAGAACGTATGGAGGCGATGCGTGACATCTGTTATTCTTATGAAGTAAGGACAAAGGTACGCGGGATGAAATGTGTGCTGGTAATTGAAAAAGATGGTTCGGTACGTCAGCGTATCCCGTATGATACGAAGAATGGAGCTATCATTTATCTGTATGATAAGGAATCGAGAATTGTATGGGAGTCTGTAGAGGGCAGACATTATACGGATTCCATTCCATATGAGACGAAAAGACTGTTTTATGAGCCGCGTTTTGTAGATATGTGCAGAAAATATGCAGCATCTACAGGATTCTGGAATCAGGAGCCGGAGAAAGAAAAACCGGATTATGAAAAGATCCAGGCAAAGGGGATAGATTCATTTGAGGATAAGGATGTCTTCCTGGTTTGCAGCAGAAGAATCAGGGAAGAAAATTATACGGAGGATGACTTCTTAAGTTATCTTGCTTTTGAAATGTTCCGGAGAGGACAGTATGACAAGGTGACACTTACGTATCTTGCGGAGTATTACTGTGGCGCAATCGGAGATATGAAGCGGCTCTGGAAAGTATTAAAACAATATGGGGTTCCATCTTATAAGGTCAGTGAACGGATCATTACACAGATGGTCTTTTCGGAGACATTGTATGAGGAAGAGCATATTTTTGAAGATTATTATCTGTCGGACAATGTATATTTTCGCTTAAAACAGGCATATCTTGCTTACGTTACAAGGGAATATATCGTATATGGACGAAGCCTGGAAAAATGTGTATTTGAAATCATTGCAAATGAATGTGATCAGAAAGAAGATCTGCCAGATGTATGTAAGATTGCACTTCTGAAATATTATTCAGATAAAGAATACACAGGTGAACTGGAAGATGTCCTTCATCAGGTACTACGGGAAATGTGCGAAAAACAACTAGTCTTCCCATATTACATGAATTATAAAGAGGAATGGCTGCGGGAAGTACAACTCTATAATAAGGTGATGGCAGCGTACCGCTGTAAACCGGGAGGAAAAGTAAGACTGTACTATAAGATGAAACAAAAAGACCGGGAAGAACTGGGATACCGGGCAGAGGCAATGATGCCGGTCTATGAAAACCTGTATGTAAAACAATTTGTCCTTTATAATGATGAATCAGTGAATTATTATTTCCAGGAATCCGGAAACGGAGAAATGATCACAACAGACAAGAAGACGCTGAAAACAGATAAAGAACGTGTATTTGCCGGAAAATATCAGATGCTGAATGCAATGACAGATATGGATTCGGATGCGGAACGTTCGAAAGCCATGCTTGAGTTTGAAGAAGAAGAACAGATGGCAGATCAGATATTTAAGATATATTAAAATGAAAGGAGGAGACGATAATGCAAAAAGGAAGTGTTCTGGGCTATGATCTGAATGAAAAGAATTGTCAGATCAGTTATTATGATGAAAATAAAGAAGAACCGGAAACGATGGAAGCAGCAGTTGATAATTATCAGATTCCTCTGATCCTTGGCTATTATAAAGAACGATGGGTATATGGACAGGAAGCAAAACGATTGAGAGAAGCGGGAGAGGGAGATATTGTCACTCATCTGTTCCGTAAAGCTGTAAAAAGAAAAAAAGTACGTGTAGGCGGGAAAATCCATGATGGCGTATGGCTTCTTGCAAAGTTCATTTCCATGACATTGAAGAAATTCGAACAGATTGATTATATTACGTTTTCCGTTCCGTATACGAATGTTGATATGTCGAAGATGTTAAAGGGAATCGGAAAATATATCGGTGTACCGGGAGAATGTGTATTTGTACAGGATTATAAGGAAAGCTTCTGTCAGTATATGTTTTATCAGCCGAAAGAATTGTGGCAATATGAATCAGCATTGTTTTATTGTGATGCGCAGGAAATCCGTGCATATATGCTGCGCCGCCTGAATACAGTAAGCACCAAGAGCAGGGATATGTTTGTGACAGTAGAAGAAGTCGCCAATGCGCACATGAAAGAACTGGAAGCAATCTATCCTGTGTTGAATGTAGATAAAGCCAAAGATGCGGATGAGAGTTTTAAGTCTTTCATCCAGAATGTATTTGATAAAAAAGTGGTATCGTCTGTTTATCTGACAGGAGAGGGATTTGAGAATAACTGGTATCCGAATTCCCTGAAGGTACTGTGTAACGGACGGAGGGCTTTCCTTGGAAATAACTTATACAGTAAGGGTGCATGTTATTCATCCATGCGCTATGCAGATCCGTATGATGATGGTCCGATTTATCTGGATGGAACAAAGATGACAGAACAGATCTGCCTGCGTATGAGAATTGGCGGACAGGAAGGATGGTATCCGATTGTTGCATGGGGAACACACTGGTATGAGGCAGACGGACAGTGGGAAGTGATTTTGGAAGATACATCGGATATTGAGATCCATATAGAGACACTTGACGGAGAGGATCTTAAAGTTGAGACAGTGTCACTGGAAGAACTGCCGGAACGAACAGATTATTCTTTGCGTCTTCAGATTGAAGTCATGTTTATGGATGAGCGTACCTGCAGGCTGCGTTTTAAAGATGTTGGTTTCGGAGAATTTTATCCGGCATCAGATTTCCTTGTAGAAAAGGAATTACATTTAGGAGGTATCAATGGGCAGTTTAATTCTTTGTCATAAAAAACGGGCCAAACGACCTTTTGAAATATCCAGAGTTCATATGCGGATTTACACGATAGAAGAATTGTGTTATTACATCTGTAATAATCTGTATCTGATCGATTATACGATCGTCAATGAACGATTGTGCCGGTGGGTCGGGGATGAACTGGAACTGCCGAAGCTGGCAGAGGAATTAAGAAGGCTTCTTCGGGAGAATGGATCGATGGAAGAATTTGTACTTACGATCCTGAAGGAATCTAATATCTATGCTGCGGCAGAAATTCATAAGATGCAGAGTGTTCTGGAACAACTGCAGTCACAGAGAGACGTAGAAAAAGAAAAATATAAGGCGGATACGCTTCAAAACAGTAAAGAATACGAATCAGCGATTTTAGTATATCAGTCCATCCTTAACAAAGACTGGGATGAATCGGTAGATAAAAAGTTTTACGGTCGTGTGTATGCAAGCATGGGATCCGCATATGGTCATCAGTTCCTGTATAAAGAAGCGGCAAAGGCTTATCAGGAAGCGTATAAGATATGTGAACAGCCTGATATATTGAAGGCGTATCTTTATAGCTGTTATAAAGCTCTTCCGCATGATGAATACTTAAAAATGCTGTCGGGGAATCCAATCCTTCTGAGTCTGGACACTATTTTGCGTGATGAAATGGAAAAAACAAAGAAAAAGATAGGTGCGGATATTCCGGAAGAAAAGCTGAATGAATGGAAAAAGGAGTACCGCAGGATTGACAAACACCGTGGAATATGATAATATATCCAAAGATTTTAGTGTGGTAAAGTAATCAACTGCTAAACTGGTAAAAGAGCGTAGCGGCTGTTTGGCACACGTAAAAGGAATACAGGAGGATATATGTTATGAAAAAGAGATTAGTACTGCTCCTTGTTACGGCAATGGCAGCTACAACGGTATTGACAGGCTGTGGAAGTAAAGATTCATCTGACAGTGGGAAGAAATCGGCAAAAGAATCAAAAGTAGAAAATGATGATGACACATTGATCGTTGGGTTTGATGCTTCTTTCCCTCCGTATGGTTATAAAGATGATAGCGGAGAATATGTAGGATTCGATCTTGATCTTGCACAGGAAGTATGTGATAGAAATGATTGGAAACTGGTAAAACAGCCGATAGACTGGGATTCTAAGGATGCGGAACTAAATTCGGAAACAATTGACTGTATCTGGAATGGATTCACTATGAATGGCCGTGAAGATGATTATACATGGTCAGATCCATATATTGACAACAAGCAGGTCGTGGTAGTCAGAAGTGATTCGGGTATTGATGACTTTTCGGGGCTGAAAGGAAAACATGTAGAAGTACAGACAGACTCTTCTGCACTTGCGGCTCTGGAAGGAGATCAGAAGGACCTGGCGGCAACCTTCGCAGATCTTAATCAGGTTGCAGAATACAATACAGCATTCATGGATTTGGAATCCGGTGCATGTGATGCAATCGCTATGGACATCGGAGTTGCAAACTATCAGGTGAATTCAAGGAAAAATCCGGATGATTACAAGATCCTAGACAAAGAAATTTCATCTGAACAGTATGCAGTCGGATTCAAAAAAGGAAACACAGAGCTGAAAGGTAAAGTTCAGAAGACACTGGATGAGATGGCCGAAGATGGAACGGTTGATAAAATTGCAGAAAAATATGCAGATTACGGAGTTCCGGGAGCTCTTTGCATAGGAAAGAACAGCAAGTAAAATGAAGGGGCCAACCCCGGAGGGGATTGGTCCCTTTTGGCTCGCCATTCATTCGGAAGAAGCGTGAAAAAACTGGAGGACATTATAGATGGAGATAGGAACACTGATAAGAGAACTTGGCGGAGGAATGTGGGCCTCGGCAGAGATATTTATTCTGACATTACTTTTTTCGCTGCCGCTTGGACTGGTGGTTGCATTCGGGAGAATGTCGAAGATTGCACCGGTCAGATGGATATCAAAATTATACATATCGATTATGAGAGGAACCCCGCTGATGCTTCAGTTGATGGTAGTGTATTTCGGACCATATTATCTGTTTGGAATGCGCATTTCCACAGGATACCGTATGACTGCGGTGCTGATCGGTTTTGCAATTAATTATGCGGCATATTTTGCTGAGATATACAGAGGCGGGATTGAGGCAATTCCGGTAGGACAGTATGAAGCGGCAAAGGTACTGGGATATTCCAAAAGCCAGACATTTTTCCGGATCGTATTTCCTCAGGTATGTAAGCATATTCTGCCGGCAGTGACCAATGAGATCATCACGCTGGTAAAGGACACTTCACTGGCATTTGTGCTGGCTGTAACGGAGATGTTTACAATGGCAAAACAGATTGCGGCGGCACAGACTTCCATGGTTCCGTATATTGCAGCAGGTATCTTCTATTATGTATTTAATTTGCTTGTTGCGATGATTATGGAAAAGATTGAAGAAAAGTTGAATTATTACCACTAGGAGGAATAGATCATGAGTCTGCTTGAAATGAAAAATATCAAAAAAAGTTTTAACGGGGTCGAAGTTCTGAAAGACATTTCTCTGAAGGTGGAAAAGGGAGAAGTCCTTGGTATCATCGGTCCTTCCGGCTCGGGAAAATCAACCCTTCTTCGATGTGCAACGGGGCTTGAGACTGCGGATGCAGGGGAAATCCATTATTCCGGAACCTTTGGACTGGTGTTTCAGAATTTTAATTTGTTTCCGCATTATTCGGTGATGAAGAATATCACTGATGCACCGTTGAAAGTACAGAAGAGAAAGAAAGAAGAAGTCTATAAAGAAGCGAGAGAACTTTTGAAGAAGATGGGACTTGCCGACAAGGAAGATGCATATCCTTGTCAGTTGTCGGGAGGACAGCAGCAGCGTGTATCAATCGCGAGAGCACTTGCACTGCATCCGGATATTCTGTTTTTTGATGAGCCGACGTCTGCGCTGGATCCGGAACTGACTGCAGAGATCCTGAAAGTTATCAGGGAACTTGCGATGGAGCATATGACGATGGTGATTGTTACGCATGAGATGAATTTTGCGAGAAACGTATCGGATCATGTAATCTTCATGGATGGAGGTGTGATCGCAGTAGAAGGAACTCCGGAAGAAGTATTCGATTCATCTAATGAAAGAATGAAAGAATTTCTCGGAAAATTCAATGATTAACCGCGGGAAAACTAATGAATAGAACGGGATTATAAGCTATGCTTATTAAACGACGCGTTATAAATAATGTATCAGCAGGAATACAAGGTAGATGGAAATATTGCTTTTCCGTTTGCCTTGTATTATACTGATATAGCAAAATGCTTTTTAAAGACAGTTTTGACAAATGAAAAATTTGAAAAGAATGGAGTCTGCATTTATGAGTGAATTTGAAAAAGTAACAACAGGACTGGGTGAAGAATGCGGTGTGTTTGGAGCCTATGATATGGATGGCGGAGATGTTGCACCATCCGTTTATTATGGACTTTTTGCATTGCAGCACAGAGGACAGGAAAGCTGTGGTATTGCGGTAACGGATACATATGGAGAAAGAAAAGTACATTCCAAGAAAGGACTTGGACTGGTAAATGAAGTGTTCGATGAAGAGTCTTTACAGGAATTGAAGGGAAATCTTGGTGTCGGACATGTAAGATATTCGACAGCAGGTGCTTCCAGAGCTGAGAATGCGATGCCGTTGGTTATCAATTATGTGAAAGGGATCCTTGCAATTGCACATAACGGCAATCTGACAAATGCCATTGAACTTCGCCATGAACTGGAGTACACAGGCGCTATTTTCCAGACAACGATTGACTCGGAGGTGATCGCATATCATATCGCCAGAGAACGTCTGAATGTAGAGAAGGCAGAAGATGCGGTAAAAAATGCGATGAAGAAGATACAGGGAGCGTATGCACTGGTTGTCAGTTCGCCGAGAAAGATGATCGGTGCCAGAGATCCATTTGGATTGAAACCTCTTTGTATTGGAAAAAGAGATAATACTTATTTCCTGGCTTCGGAGAGCTGTGCGATTGCTGCCGTCGGAGGAGAATTTGTAAGAGACGTAGAGCCTGGAGAGATTGTAAGTTTTACAAAACATGGAATGAAATCAGATAAAACTATGGCAATCGATCCCAAAAAGCAGGCAAGATGTATTTTTGAATATATATATTTCGCAAGAATGGACAGCGTGATCGATGATGTGAATGTATATCATGCGAGAATTGTTGCAGGGAAAGCTCTGGCAGAATCTTATCCGGTTGATGCGGATCTGGTTGTCGGAGTACCGGATTCCGGGCTGGTTGCGGCGAAAGGATATTCGGAACAGTCGGGAATTCCGTATGGCATGGCATTCCACAAGAACAGTTATGTCGGAAGAACATTTATCAAGCCAAAACAGAGTCAGCGGGAAAGCAGTGTGAAGATCAAGCTGAACGTGATCGAAGAGGTTGTAAAGGGAAAACGTATTGTTATGGTAGATGATTCTATTGTAAGGGGAACAACCTGTGCGAACATTATCAAGATGCTCAAAAAGGCCGGAGCGAAAGAGGTCCATGTAAGGATCAGTTCACCACCGTTCCTGCATCCATGCTATTTCGGAACAGATGTGCCTTCGAATGAACAACTGATTGCACATTCCCATACAACAGAACAGATCCGTGATATGATCGGGGCAGATTCGCTTGGTTATATGGAAGTTGATAAATTAAAAAACATGGTCGGTGATCTGGCATATTGTGACGCATGTTTCACCGGTAATTATCCGATGAAAGTACCTGGAAGAGATGTTTCGCTGGCATTTGAATAGAAAACAGGTTAAAATAGTCGGGTGGAAGAATTGATGAAGGAGATTATTAGTATGAGTAACGACAGATATACAAGTCCACTTTCAGAAAGATATGCAAGCAAAGAGATGCAGTATATTTTCTCACCGGATAAGAAATTCCGTACATGGAGAAAACTCTGGATCGCACTTGCTGAGACGGAAAAAGAACTGGGACTGGATATTACGGAAGAACAGATTGAAGAATTAAAAGCACATGCAGATGATATCAATTATGATGTGGCAAAAGAAAGAGAAAAGGTTGTCCGTCATGATGTTATGTCTCATGTGTATGCATATGGAAAACAGTGTCCGAATGCAAAAGGAATCATTCATCTTGGTGCAACTTCATGCTATGTAGGCGATAATACAGATATTATTCTGATGTCGGAAGCATTGGAAATTGTCAGAAAGAAACTGATCAATGTGATTGCCGAACTTGCAAAGTTTGCAGATGCACATAAGAACCTTCCGACACTTGCATTTACACATTTTCAGCCTGCACAGCCTACAACAGTAGGTAAGAGAGCAACACTCTGGATGCAGGAATTCATGATGGATCTGGAAGACCTGGAATATGTAAAAGGAAGTTTAAAGCTTCTCGGATCAAAAGGAACGACCGGAACACAGGCAAGCTTCCTGGAACTCTTTGACGGAGATCAGGAGACGATTGATAAGATCGATCCGATGATCGCCAAAAAGATGGGATTTGAGACATGTTATCCGGTGTCTGGTCAGACCTATTCACGTAAGGTAGATACCAGAGTGGTAAATGTACTTGCAGGTATTGCGGCAAGTGCACATAAGATGTCCAATGATATCCGTCTCCTTCAGCATCTGAAAGAGATTGAAGAACCATTTGAGAAGACTCAGATTGGATCTTCTGCAATGGCATATAAGAGAAACCCGATGAGAAGTGAAAGAATCGCTTCACTTTCCAGATATGTGATGGTAGATGCCATGAACCCGGCAATCACATCCGCAACACAATGGTTTGAGAGAACACTTGATGATTCTGCGAACAAACGTCTCAGTGTCCCTGAAGGATTTCTGGCAATTGATGGTATCCTGGATCTGTGTCTGAATGTTGTAGACGGACTGGTAGTATACCCGAAAGTTATCGAAAAGAGACTGATGTCAGAACTTCCGTTCATGGCAACAGAAAATATCATGATGGATGCTGTAAAAGCAGGTGGGGACAGACAGGAACTTCATGAGAGAATCCGTGAATTGTCTATGGAAGCCGGACGCAATGTCAAAGAAAAAGGATTAGACAACAATCTTCTTGAACTGATTGCCGCAGATCCTGCATTCAATCTTTCGCTGGAAGAACTGCAGAAGACGATGGATCCTGCAAAATATGTGGGACGTGCGCCGATTCAGGTCGATGTATATCTGAAGAACGTCGTGAATCCTGTGCTGGAAGCAAATAAGGATATTCTTGGAGTAACAGCAGAGATCAATGTATAAGATTCTGTAACAAATAAAAACATGAAAAAGAAAGTGGAGTTTCAGTGAGCAATGGAACATCACTTTCTTTTCTTGTATATATGATTTATAATGAATCCATATGGAAGTGTAAGGGGGAAGAAAGCGGATATATGGAAAAGACTATGGAAAAGATTAGGACTATGATGAATGGTGAAGCATCAGAAAAGCAATACCGGGTCAGAAGCTGCAGATACACAGACCTTGTAATGATACTTGTGATCGTAGTTGCGCTACAGTGTCTGACAAGGCTGGAATATGCAGGGGAAAGATTTATCCAAAGCCGGAACGGGTATAAGATAGCCGGCAGTACAATGAAAAGCTGCGGACAGGAAACTGTAAAAGGATATGTGGAAATAAAAGCATTGTGCATTTCAAACGCGAAGAATATAGCCGGAAGCTTGTGTGCTCAGGCTGCGACACCGAATGAAACAGCTATGAATGTGACCATTCCAACAGCTGATGCGGGAAAAGATGACAGCCGGAATACAAAGCTGCCTGCTGCAGAAGAAATGAACACATCTGCTTTGGAAGGTGGAGCGGAGATCCTGAAAACAGAAAAGAGTGCGGGAGCTGCACCTGTTGTGGCAGATACAACAGCTGCCGGGTCTGCAGCTGAGAGCAGTGAAGAGGACAGGGGCAGTACAGAAGAACAGCAGGGCGAAATGCTGGAACTTGGTGGATTTATCATAGGAGAAAATGGCTTGATCGAACGTTGTGAGAATCCGTCTCTGGTTGTCGAGGATGGGATTATTATATTGCCATCAGACGACAGATGTAAGGGGATCAGAGCAGAAGCATTCACTGGAATTACGGGAGTGGAAGAAATTTATATTCCGGCCAATATTACATGGATTGAACCCGGAGCCCTGGAAAAATTGGAAAATCTTATGTATATAGAGGTTGCACCGGATAATCCGGCATATCAAAGCATAGATGGAGTTCTTTACAGCAAAAAGGAGCAGAAAGAAAAGGCATGAATATTCGACAGGTAACAGACGGCAAAGAAGATTATATAGAATTGCTTCGCATGGGAGATCCGGATGAATCCAGAATCCGTAAAGTATTGGAAAAAGGTGAACTTTTTTTACTTGAAGAACATGGAAAACTCCGTACATTGTGTGTGGTTATATTTTCGGAAGAAAAGAAATGTGAGATAAAAAATATTGTAACCATAGAAAAAGACCGTGGCAAGGGGTATGGCCGGTATATGATCCATTATATCTGTGAACATTACTGCTCACAGTATGATTGGGGATATATGAAAAAAGACCGATGCCGGGACATCATGGAGTTCTGTGAAAAGTGTGGATTTACAGATGAAGATGAGATATATCTGAAAAAGGAACTGATGTCGGAAATCGACACAAAACGTGTAATTAATCTTGCAATGGAAGCGGGAAGAATGCTTTTGAAAAACGGAGGTGAGATCTTTCGTGTAGAAGAGACGATGATGAGAATCTGCCGTAGATTCGGGGTGAAATATGTGGAGCTGTTTACTTTGAGCCATGGATTGTTTATCTGTGCAGGAACGGATAAAGAAAAGCTGTACACAAAAGTAAAACAGGTACCGCTTTCCTCCACGCATCTGGGGATCGTAGCAGAAGTAAATGATCTGTCCAGGGAAATTGCAGCAGGACATGTCGGAATTGAAGAAGCAATAAAGAAGTTAAAGAAGATCGACAAGATGCCGGTCAAGCGTATTCCTTATCAGATTGCGGCGGCTGGATTAAGCGCCGGCGGATTGGGGTATCTGCTTGGCGGGACAGCAATGGAAGCTTTTGTGGCATTTTTTGTCGGTTGTGTTGTGTTCTCATGGTCTCTTTTTGCCGGAAAACACGGTGTTTCAAAGATCCTGATTCACATTGTGGGGGGGATCATTATTGCGTCAATGGCTTTGGCGGCAATGCAGATTCCGTTTTTGGGAAAACTTAGGATGGAAGGGATCGTGACCGGCGGGATTATGCCGCTGGTGCCCGGACTTGCATTTGTGAATGCAATCCGTGATCTGGCAGACAGTGATTATCTTGCGGGTACGGTTAAGATGATTGATGCGGTTATGGTATTTGTCTATATTGCAATCGGCGTGGGAACGGCGTTGTCGGTATATCATCATGTGTTAGGAGGCATTTTATAATGATCATAAAAATCATAGCGAATCTGGCATGTTCATTTATCGGTACGATTGCATATGCGGTTATGTTCCAGGTGCCGAGAAGATTCTATATCGGATGCGGGATTACCGGATCGGTTGGCTGGATGATGTACAAGTTTGCGTCTGTATATTGTTCGGTTGCAGTTGCTTCCTTTATAGGAACGGTATGTGCTGTGTTGGTTGCGAGAATGTTGACGGTCCGCTTGAAGTGCCCGATCACTATCTTTATGATTTCGGGTATCATTACACTGGTGCCGGGAGCGGGCATCTATTTTACGGCGTATTATCTGGTGACAAATCAGTTTGCAATGGCTGCTGTGAAAGGGATCGGAGCAATAAAAGTGGCTTTTGGAATTGTGCTTGGAATTGTCTGCATTGTATCTGTTCCGAGAGAAGTGTTCCAGAAAGAATACTGGGTTGAAAGAAAGACTGCAAAACAACAGAAAAATGGAAAGAGGAATCCGGTAAATCTTCCGGGTGAAAGACACAGATGAAAGATCTGATATAAAAGGTTGCTGTCCGCCTTGGATTTGTGCTACAATGTAGAGACGGATAGTGTTCTAATGTATGTAGCAATACATAGATTTCATACATTTCAAAATAATAATGAAACAGGAGATAATGACAGTTATGAGTAAGGTAAGAACAAGATTTGCACCAAGTCCTACAGGAAGAATGCATGTAGGAAACTTAAGGACAGCGCTGTATACTTATTTGATCGCAAAACATGAAGATGGAGATTTTATCCTCCGGATTGAAGATACAGACCAGGAACGTTTTGTAGAGGGTGCACTGGATATCATTTATCGTACATTGAAAGAGACCGGGCTGGTTCACGATGAGGGTCCGGATAAAGATGGCGGAGTAGGACCGTATGTGCAGAGTGAACGGAATGCACAGGGACTTTATTTGAAATATGCAGAACAGCTGATCGAACAGGGGGATGCTTACTACTGTTTTTGTGACAAAGAACGTCTGGAATCTTTGAAAAGCAAAGTGTCTGACGAGGATGGCGGAACAGAGATTGTTGTATATGACAAACATTGTCTGCATTTAAGTAAAGAAGAGATTGAAGCGAACCTTGCAGCAGGAAAACCGCATGTAATCCGTTTTAACATGCCAACAGAAGGAACTACTACATTCCACGATGAGATATATGGCGATATCACAGTTCCGAATGAAGAACTCGATGACCTGATTTTGATCAAATCAGATGGATACCCGACTTACAACTTCGCAAATGTTGTCGATGATCATCTGATGGGAATCACACATGTTGTACGTGGTAATGAGTATCTGTCATCTGCACCAAAATATAACAAGATCTATGAAGCATTCGGATGGGAAGTGCCGATATATGTACATTGCCCGCTGATCACAGATGAAAACCATAAGAAACTCAGCAAACGCTGTGGACATTCTTCTTATGAAGATCTGATCGAGCAGGGATTTGTGACAGAGGCAGTTGTTAATTATGTAGCACTGCTTGGTTGGTCGCCGGAAGGCAATCAGGAGATATTCTCACTGGAAGAGCTGGTAAAGGAATTTGACTTCCACCGCATGAATAAATCACCGGCTGTATTTGATCTTGGCAAATTAAAATGGATGAACGGTGAATATATCAAAGCTATGGATTTTGATAAGTTCTATGAAAGAGCGGAAGGGTATATCCGCAAAGTTATTACAAAAGATTATGACCTGAAGAAAATCGCAGCATTGGTAAAATCACGAATTGAGATCTTTCCGGATATTGCAGAGCAGATCGACTTTTTTGAAGCAGTACCGGAATATGATACAGCAATGTATTGCCATAAGAAGATGAAAACCAATGAAGAAAATTCACTGGAAGTATTAAGAGAAGTTCTTCCGCTTCTGGAAGCACAGGAAGACTATAGTAATGATGCACTGTTTGCGCTTCTTAAGAGTTATGTTGACGAGAAGGGTGTAAAAGTCGGTTATGTAATGTGGCCAATCCGTACCGCTGTATCAGGAAAGCAGAGTACACCGGGTGGAGCCACAGAGATTATGGAGATTCTTGGAAAAGAAGAATCTGTAAAACGAATCAAAGATGGAATTGAATTATTAAGCAAGTAAGGGGATTCTATGAGTTTAAATCATGCTCAGACAGAGGCAGTCGCCCATAATGAAGGACCATGTATGGTTCTCGCCGGCCCCGGATCGGGGAAAACTCTAACCATTGCAAAGAGAATAGAATATCTGATCACGAAGTATAAGGTAAGGCCAGAAGAAATTCTGGTCATTACCTTTACTAAGTATGCAGCTCAGGAGATGAAAGAAAGAACCAGACGGATCTGCGGTCCGTCTTCTTATGCTGTTACATTCGGAACGTTTCACGGAATCTATTACGGAATCCTGAAATGGGCGTACCGTCTGGAACCATCGAATCTCCTTACGGATGAAGAAAAATATCGGATGTTAAGAACTCTTCTGCCAAAAGTCGGATGGGATCAGGAGCCGGAAACGGATGAAGAAAAAGACTATTTGCAGGAACTGGCCGCAGAAATTGGAAATGTAAAGAATAATTGTATGGCTATTGAAGCCTATGAACCGGTAAAATATACAACAGAAAAATTCCGTGCACTATACAAAGATTACGAAGAAGAAAAGAAAAAATGCCGGAAGATTGATTTTGAGGATATGCTGATCCAGTGCAGGGATCTGTTTTTTAATTATCCGGATATTCTGAAAAAATGGCAGGATAAATTCCGGTATATTCTGGTGGATGAGTTCCAGGATGTGAATCAGGCACAGTATGATGTGGTTCGTATGCTGGCTGAACCGCAGAATAATCTGTTTGTGGTGGGGGATGATGATCAGTCGGTATATGGATTTCGTGGAGCAAAGCCGGGAATCATGATGGAATTTATGAAAGATTATCCAAAGGCCAAGAGGGTACTTTTGGATATTAATTACCGCAGCAGTGCTTATATTGTCAATGGTGCTTTAAGAGTGATCGGTAATAATAAAATCCGGTTTAAAAAAAAGATCGAAGCGTTTCAGAAAGCAGATGAAACAGTTCATGTTCAGGAAGTAAAAGACCCTGTGCAGGAGGCAGAATATGTGCTGGGAAAAATAAAGGAATGTCAGGAAAAAGGTATTGCTTATACAGATATAGCTGTGTTGTACCGGACGAATGTAGATGCAAGGGCAATGTCGGAACTTATGATGGAATATCAGATTCCGTTCGTGATGAAAGAACATCTGAATAATATTTATGAACATTTTATTGCACAGGATATCAGCAGTTATTTTCACCTTTCACAGGGGGAATATAGCCGGAAATATTTTTTGCAGATCGCAAACCGGCCAAACAGGTTTTTCTCAAGGGATAGTATGAAAGGCGGAACAGTTACCTATGATTCGCTCAGAGAATATTACCGGGATAAAAACTGGATGAGGGACAGAGTGGATCAGCTGGAATGGGACATGAAGATGATAAAAGACAAAACACCATATGCAGCAATCCAATATATCCGGAAACATATGGGTTATGATGAGTTTTTAAAAGACTATGCGGCATATCGGAAGATTTCAGTGGAAGATCTTTTTGCGGTGCTGGAAGAGATATGGCAGAATTCCAAAGGATATAGAACGATCGGTGACTGGTTTGAACATGTAGAACGATACGGGGAAATATTAAAGGAGCAGAATTGTAAAAAAAATGCGGCAGAGGGTGTGAATCTGATGACAATGCATGCGGCAAAAGGGCTGGAATTTGATACGGTATTTGTGATCGAGGCAGATGAGGGCAGCAGTCCGTATAAGAAAGCAGTGACGGATGAGGAAATCGAAGAAGAGAGACGGCTTTTTTATGTAGCAATGACCAGAGCGAAGAGAAAACTGATCATCAGTTATGTAAAAGAAAAAAACGGGAAAGATATGACTCCTTCCCGTTTTGTGTCCGAATTACTCTTCGACGTCTGATTCATCAAATTCCTGGGAATCCATCCATTCATCAAAAGCATCAGCGGCAATTTCGTATTCGTCATCATCTTCGATGTTGCCGAGATCTGGTTCGCCGTCCTCGGTTTCATTGTATTGATAGAGATAAACATCACCGGCTTCATTAGGTTCAAGATTCTCATCCAGAGGAAGCAGGGCAATGTATTCTTTGCCTGCAGCTTCATATACTGTGAGGATTGCACATTCAATGATCTCATCGTTATCGAGTGTAAGCTCTACGGTTGTGTAGCTTTCAGTTTCCTTTGTGTCGCTCATATCATAGTCTCCTTTACTAACATTAAAACTTATCTTAACTTTAACAAAGAAACGGATAAAAAGCAAGATGATAGTAGTCAAACAGGTAAAAATGTTGTAGAATGTAGCTGTATGTAACGCAATAATAAGGAGGAATAACAACATGATGAAGAAGAGAATGTTAGGAGTGATTGCAGTATTACTCGTATGCATTTTCGCATTATCTGCATGCAAGAAAGAGGCTGGAAAGCCGGTGGATAATGCAGTCAGTGAGAATACAACAGATGATTCAGAGGATACGGATCAGACAGAAGACGCAGGAAAGTACAAGTTTGGGTTCTCTGTGATTGATATGCAGAATCCATATTTTATAACATTGGAAGAAGCTGCACAACAGATCGTAGAAAAAGAAGAATGTACCATGTTGGTAAAAGATCCGGCATCTGATGCGGATACACAGGCAGAGCAGATCAGGGAGATGATCAATGAGGGGATCAATGCAATTTTCCTTTGCCCGGTCGATTGGGAGAAGATTACACCTTCGCTTCAGGCATTGCAGGACGCAGGGGTAAAAATTATTAATATTGATTCACAGGTAAAAGACACAGATTATATTGATGCATATGTGGGCTCTGATAATACAGAGGCAGGGAAGCTTTGTGGCAATGATCTGATTGAAAAGTATCCGGATGGCGGTACAGTTGCAATCCTGGAGGCTACGACACAGAATTCGGTGAATGACCGTATTACAGGGTTTGAGCAGGCAGTTGCCAAGGCGGAAAAAGGGTTTGAAGTTGTAGCGAGAGAAGATACAAACGGAACATTTGACAGTGCGCTGGAAGCAGCCAAGAAGATTTTGGAGGAACAACCGGATGTGACGGCAATCATGTGTGGAAACGACCAGATGGCTGTTGCAGCAAAGACAGCACTGAATCTTGCGAATAATGATCAGACTGTTGTCTACAGTGTAGATGGTTCGCCTGATATTAAGAAGGAATTAATGAAAGCGGATAGTCAGATCGCAGGGACAGTCGCACAGTCTCCGATCAATATCGGGAAAAAAGCAGTAGATATTGCATTGAATGTTCTTGACGGAAAAGATTTTGAAGCGGAGACGGCAATAGACGTATTTATGATTAATAAAGATAATGTTGAAATGTATGGCGCAGACGGATGGCAATAGGCGCAGACGGGCAACGGGAAGGACATAACAGAGATGAGAGAGGTTCAAGGATATCCATTACCATTGGGAGTGCAGATAAGTAAAGACAGGGTTAATTTTTCCATTGCAGTTCCGGCAGATAAGGACTGCCAACTGTTATTATACCGCACAGGGAGAAAGAAACCGTGCAGGCAGTTTGATATGAAACCAATGATCGGTGAAGTGAGGTGTATAGCACTTGAGGATATCCAGCCGGGAGATTATGAATACAATTATCTGATCAATAAAGAAGTTGTAACTGATCCGTACGTAAAAGCAATTGCCGGCAAAGAACGCTGGGGTGTAAAAAAGGAACTGTCAGAACATGAGATCCGGGGACGGCTGCAGATGAGTGATTATGACTGGGAAGGAGATCATACATTACAGATACCATATCATCAGGTAATAGCGTACAGTCTGCATATACGCGGATTTACAAGACATCCATCATCAAAAGTAAAGGCGAAAGGAACTTTTCAGGGAGTAATTGAAAAACTGGAATATCTGAAAGATCTTGGGATTAACCAGATCCATTGTATGCCGGTATATGAATTTGAAGAATGCCAGATATATAGAAATTACTGGGGATACGGTGCGGGAAGCTATTTTGCACCCAAAAGCGCATATTCTGCAGATGGAGACGGAGCTAGAGGACTGAAAGATATGGTGAAGGCTTGTCATCGGTCCGGAATAGAGGTCGTTCTGGAGATGCCATTCTGCACGGCTGCAGATAAGATGATGATGTTAGAATGTCTGAGGTATTATGTTATGGAATACCATATAGATGGATTTATATTGAATCCGTTTGTGGTTTCGATGGAGAGTGTGCATGCGGATCCGTTTTTGAAAAACACCAAGATTATGGAACACGAGTTGGGATTCCAGACAGTCATGCGAAGATTTCTGAAAGGTGACGAAGGGATGATCCATGACGTGATCTACTGGCTGAAACACCATTCAAAAGAGCAGGGAATCTTTAACTACATTACTGATCAGAATGGATTTACCCTGAATGATCTGGTGTCTTACGATGCGAAACACAATGAGGAGAATGGTGAACATAATCAGGATGGAACGGATTATAATTATAGCTGGAACTGCGGGGCGGAAGGACCGAGCAGGAAAAAGGCAGTAATGGAACTGCGGAATCATCAGATATTTAATGCATTTTTCCTGCTCTTTCTGGCACAGGGAACTCCGTGTATGCTTGCAGGAGATGAGTTTGGAAATTCTCAGAAAGGTAATAATAATGTATACTGTCAGGATAATCCGATAGGATGGACAGATTGGCGGGGACTGGAAAAGAAGAAAGAACTGCATGATTTTGTAAAAGAACTGATTGCATTCCGTAAATCGCATCCGATTCTCACACCGGAGCGAGAACTGCAGGGGATAGATCTTAGCTGTTGCGGTGTGCCGGATGTATCTTATCACGGGGAAGAGGCGTGGCAGATACCGGGGGAGGTGTCGAGCAGGCAATTGGGCGTATATTACAGTGGAGCACAGACAAAAAGCGAGGACTGTTATGTTGCATATAATATGCATTGGCTGGAACATGTATTTGCACTGCCGGCTTTACCAAAGGGATATGGCTGGTATGTGAAAGCGACGACGGAACGGGGGATGTTAGATGTGCCGGCGCTTTTGAAAGATCAGAGAAAATTAGAGTTAAAAGAGCGGTCGGTTACAGTGCTTACAGCAGAACGGATTGTGGAGGTTGAAACGAAGAAAAATGAAAACATTACAACACTTACAGACGATCAATCATCATAAATATCTTGTTATGAAGGAATGCTTTAAAGTAGGACTTTACAGACAGGGACTTCTTCATGACCTGTCCAAATATTCACCGACAGAATTTTTAGTTGGATGCAGGTATTACCAGGGAAATAGAAGTCCGAATAATGCTGAACGGGAGGCAACGGGTTATTCTAAGGCATGGTTACATCATAAAGGACGTAACAAACATCATTATGAATATTGGATCGATTATAGTGTAGATCCGGGGGAAGGTATCATAGGCCTTAAGATGCCGCTTCAATATGTTGTGGAGATGTTCATGGATCGTATTGCGGCATCTAAGACATATCAGGGGGACGCATACAGAGACAGTCATCCATTGGAGTATTATGAGAAGGGAGCCGGGCGGCTTGGAAAAATGATCCATCCGGATACAGCAGGCCTTCTGCACGAATTGTTGAAAATGCTGGCAGAAGAGGGAGAGGAAAAAACTTTCCGGTATATTAAGAGAGTCCTTCTGAAACAGAAGAAATATTAACAGTTTATGCAATAGTTCAAAAAAATAAAAAAATTCAAAAAAACTGTTGACACAATAACAATTTCGATGTATTATATATCTTGTCTTCGCGAGAGAGCAAAGATGAATGCGGAAGTGTCGGAACTGGCAGACGAGCAAGACTAAGGATCTTGTAAGCATTGCGCTTGTGTGGGTTCAAGTCCCATCTTCCGCAGTTATTTTTTGAGAGTAACGAAGACTGAAAATTACATAGTGAATATGCGGAAGTGTCGGAACTGGCAGACGAGCAAGACTAAGGATCTTGTAAGCATTGCGCTTGTGTGGGTTCAAGTCCCATCTTCCGCATTCATCTAAAAGATGGAAACCCTTGATTTGTTTTGGGTTTCTTATTTTTTTACATACTAATAATTTTTTTTGATTAACGATAAGGAATTTTAATAAAAAAGAGAAAAATTAAAGGAAATCAAAAAGTTTTGTCGAATAATAATAATGAGGAGATTCAAAATGTATTATTCTGATGAGATTATCGAAGAAGTAAGATCAAGAAATGATATTGTAGATGTAATATCTACTTATGTAAAACTGCAGAAAAAAGGCAGCTCATATTTTGGCCTGTGTCCGTTTCACAATGAAAAGTCTCCGTCTTTTTCTGTCAGCAGGCAGAAGCAGATGTATTATTGTTTTGGATGCGGTGCCGGAGGAAATGTATTTACATTTTTGATGGAGTATGAGAATTATACATTTGTTGAGGCACTGAAATATCTGGCAGACAGAGCAGGGGTAGAACTTCCGGAGGAAGAATACTCGAAAGAGGCAAAAGAACGTGCGGATACAAGGGCAATTCTTTTGGAAATCAACAAAGCTGCAGCACAATATTATTACGTGCAGCTTAAGAGCAGTCAAGGAGCCGTAGGACTTGGATATTTTAAGAAAAGACAGCTCAGTGACGAGACGATCAAGGCATTTGGTCTGGGTTATTCGAATAAGTACAGTGATGATCTGTACCGTTATTTGAAGTCGAAAGGATATAAGGATGACATGATTGCCAAAGCAGGACTGATCAGTATTGATGAAAAGAATGGTGTGTATGATAAGTTCTGGAACCGTGTGATGTTTCCGATTATGGATGTCAATAGCAGGGTAATCGGATTTGGTGGTCGTGTGATGGGAGATGCAAAACCAAAATATCTGAATTCACCGGAAACAATGGTTTTTGATAAGAGCCGGAATTTGTATGGATTGAACAGGGCAAGACGTACCAAGAAGCCATATTTCCTTTTGTGTGAAGGATATATGGATGTGATTTCGCTTCACCAGGCAGGGTTCACCAATGCTGTTGCGTCATTGGGAACTGCGCTGACACCGGGACATGCTGCACTGATCCGCAGATATGTACAGGAAGTGTATCTGACCTATGACAGTGACGGAGCCGGTACAAGAGCAGCATTAAGAGCCATGCCGATTTTAAGAGATGCAGGGATTACTGCTAAGATCATAAGGATGGAACCGTATAAAGATCCGGATGAATTTATTAAGAATTTGGGAGCAGAGAAATTCGAAGAACGGATTGCAAGTGCGAGAAATGTATTTATGTACAGTCTGGAAGTGCTGGAGAAGGAGTATGATATGAATTCGCCAGAAGGAAAGACAGAGTTTATGAAAGAAACGGCGAGAAGGCTGACACAGTTTGAAGAAGAGATTGAACGCAATAACTACATAGAAGCAGTGGCGAAAGCCTATCATGTCGGATTTGAAGATCTCAGGAAACTGGTTGGAAAGATGGCGGTACAGTCAGGACTTGCAAAACCGGTTGAAAGACCCAGGGAGATACAGAATAACAGGAAGAATAAAAAAGAAGATGGAATTCTGGTATCTCAGAAAATACTGCTCACATGGCTGATTGAAAGTGAAGATATCTTTCGACAGATTGAAAAGTATATTACACCGGAAGATTTTTCGGAAGGGCTTTTCCGGCAAGTGGCAGAACTTTTATATGAACAATATGAAAAGCATGAGGTTAATCCGGCTCAGATCATGAATCACTTTACAGATGAAGAGGAACATCGGCAAGTGGCAGGTCTGTTCCATACGAAGATCAAAGAACTGACAACTGTGAAAGAACAGGAAAAGGCATTGCAGGAGACAATTCTACGGGTCAAAGATTACAGTATTGAAGAAGCGACGAAGAATCTGGATCCTACAGACATTCAGGGACTGCAGCGCCTGATGAATGAAAAAAGAAAAATGCAGGATCTGCGGACACTGCATATTTCCATTAATTAAGGATAAAATATAAACAAGCAATGAGAGGATGGACACTACATGGACGAAAATATCGTAAAATTCCAGGAAAAGTTAAGAGAACTTGTATCACTTGGAAAGAAGAAAAAAGGAATCCTGGAGATTCAGGAAATCAATGATTTTTTCTCTGATATGGAACTTGATTCTGATCAGATGGAAAAAGTATTCGATTACCTGGAAGCAAATAATGTTGATGTGCTCAGAATCAGTAATGATGACGATGATATACCGGATGATATTGTGATGTCAGACGAAGATGATATTGATGTGGAGAAAATCGACCTTTCGGTGCCGGATGGAATCAGCATTGAAGATCCGGTCCGTATGTACCTGAAAGAGATTGGTAAAGTACCGCTTCTGTCAGCAGATGAAGAAGTAGAACTTGCCAAGAGAATGGCAGAGGGCGATGAAGAAGCAAAGAAAAGACTGGCGGAAGCGAATTTGCGTCTGGTTGTAAGTATTGCAAAGCGTTATGTTGGACGTGGTATGTTATTCCTGGATCTGATTCAGGAAGGAAACCTGGGTCTGATTAAAGCAGTAGAAAAATTTGATTATCACAAAGGTTTTAAATTCAGTACTTATGCTACGTGGTGGATCAGACAGGCTATTACGAGAGCAATCGCAGATCAGGCAAGAACAATCCGTATTCCGGTTCATATGGTAGAGACGATCAATAAATTGATTCGTGTATCCAGACAGTTGTTGCAGGAATTAGGACGTGAACCTACGCCGGAAGAGATTGCGGCAGAATTAGATATGCCGGTAGAAAGAGTAAGAGAGATTTTGAAAATTTCACAGGAACCGGTATCATTGGAGACTCCGATCGGTGAAGAAGAAGACAGTCATCTCGGAGACTTTATTCAGGATGATAACGTGCCGGTACCGGCAGAAGCGGCAGCTCAGACACTTTTGAAAGAGCAGTTGGATGAAGTTCTGGATACTCTGACTGAGAGGGAACAGAAAGTATTGAGATTAAGATTCGGTATGAACGATGGACGTGCACGTACACTGGAGGAAGTAGGAAAAGAATTCGATGTTACCCGTGAACGTATCCGTCAGATTGAGGCAAAAGCACTTCGCAAGCTGCGTCATCCAAGCCGGAGCAGAAAATTAAGAGATTATTTAGATTAAGAAAAGAGGCGCCTATGGAACTATCAAAGAGACTGCAGGCAGTTGCAGATCTGGTGACAGAGGGCGCTTCTGTTGCAGATATTGGTACAGATCACGGCTATATTCCTATTTACCTGATAGAACATCATATAGCGGAGAAAGTGATCGCACTGGATATCAACAGAGGTCCCTTGGAGAGAGCCAGAATGCATATAGTCGGCCATGGACTGAAAGAAAAGATAGAAACCAGACTTTCGGACGGATTGGAAAAAGTCCTTCCGGGAGAAGTGGATACGATGATTGCTGCCGGCATGGGTGGCGGTCTGGTGATAAAAATCCTGATGGAAGGAAGAACGGTAGCAGATGCGCTGGATACAATGATCCTGCAGCCACAGTCGGAGATTGGAAAAGTCAGACGATTTTTGAATGAACATCGGCTTCAGATCATAGAGGAGAATATGGTAGAAGAAGATGGGAAATTTTATCCGATGATGAAAGTCATACATGGAGAAAAAGAAGAGTATACTGTATGTGAATATACATATGGAAAATGTCTGCTGAAGCAGCGGCATCCGGTACTCAAGAAATATCTGGACAGGGAGATGGCAATTAAGGAGCATGTATTCGGGCAGCTTTTTAAACATCAGAACAGTGAAAGTGCTGCCAGAAGAATGGAAGAACTGAAAAAGGAGATCATACTGACGCAAGAGGCATTGAAGTATTACGAGTAGAAGAAAGGGAGTATGTAAGATGTTGTGTAGAGATGTAATGAATGTAATTGAAAAAGAATATCCGCTGAATTACGCACTTTCATGGGATAATGTCGGACTTCTGGTGGGGAGAGACGATAAAGAAGTGAAAAAGATATATATCGCATTGGATGCAACAGATGAAGTAATAGATGAAGCGGTTAAGAATGGTGCAGATATGCTGATTACACATCATCCGATGATCTTTTCACCGATCAAGAAAATTCATAATCTTGATTTTGTAGGAGGTCGTATTCTTAAACTGATTCAGAACGACATTTCTTATTATGCAATGCATACGAATTATGATGTACTGGGAATGGCGGAACTTTCCGGAGACAAGATGAATATGAAAGACGCTGAGATACTGGAAGTGACGGCAGAAGGTGATATCGGGGAAGAAGATGAGCCGGAAGGGATCGGCAGAGTATCAGATCTTGAGATTCCTATGACGCTCAGAGAGTGCTGTGAGGATGTAAAAGATGCATTTCATCTGGGAACAGTAAAGGTGTTCGGTAATCTGGAAGACAAAGTGAAGCGTATTGCAATCTGTCCGGGTTCCGGGAAAAGTGTGATCCAGGCAGCCCTGGATAAACATGCAGATGTACTGATTACCGGAGATATCGGTCATCATGAAGGAATTGATGCAGTGGCACAGGGGCTGGCAATCATAGATGGCGGTCATTATGGAATCGAGCACATTTTTATTGAAGACATGAGACAGTATCTGGAAAAGAATCTGAAAGATGTGGAAGTTATTGCGGCTCCGATCATTCATCCGTTTCTGCTTGTGTAAAGATGAGAAAGTCTGTGAGCCAGAGGCAAAATGAGATGAGGAAGTTATGAAACGGCCAAAGTAAAAGTGTGAAAATGAGGTGTGTCTATGAATGATAGTTTATATACGGTCCATGTAGATGGAACAGACAAAAAATTCAAAAAAGGAACGACATATCAGGAGATAGCCAGAACATATCAGCAGGAATATCAGCATGATATTGTGCTGGTATTTGTGGATGGACGACTTCAGGAATTGTTCAAGACACTGGAAACTGATTGTGAGTTGAAATTTGTGACGACTGCGGATCCGCTGGGTTATAAAAGTTACCGGAGAAGTATGAGCCTGATGCTCGTGAAAGCAATTTATGATGTGGCAGAACATAAGAATATCGATAAAGTCAGAATTCATTATTCTGTAAGTAAGGGTTATTATTGCACGATAGAAGGAAATATTGATCTTACACAGGAATTTCTTGATCGTGTAGAAAGCCGTATGAGAGCTATGGTGGAAATGGATCTTCCTATCAGAAAAAAAAGCGTGCATACAGATGATGCAATTGCAATGTTCGGACAGCATGGCATGCACGATAAAGAACGTCTATTCCATTACCGGAGAGTGTCTCGGGTGAACATTTACAGTTTGAATGAATTTGAAGATTATTATTATGGATATATGGTACCGAGTGCCGGATATCTGAAATATTTTAAATTGTACCTGTACGATGAGGGATTTGTGATTCAGATGCCGGTGATGAATGAGCCGGAAGCAGTACCTCCGTTCGAACCGCAGAATCACTTGTTCCGTGTGCTGCAGGAATCAACCAAGTGGGGAGATATTCAGGGTATCGAAACAGTTGGAGACCTGAACGACAAGATTACAAAAAGTGATGTGAACGAATTGGTATTGGTGCAGGAAGCACTTCAGGAAGAAAAAATTGCACAGATCGCTGAACAGATCAAAGAGCGTTCGGATGTCCGCTTTGTATTGATTGCAGGACCATCGTCTTCGAGTAAGACTACTTTTTCGCATCGACTGTCTGTGCAGCTGCGGGCTAATGGATTGTGTCCGTATCCGATTGCTGTGGACAATTATTTTAAAGAACGTGAAGAGACACCAAGAGATGAGAATGGAGAATTTGATTTTGAAGGACTTGGTGCGGTTGATGTGGAATTGTTCAATCTTCAGCTTCAGGAACTTCTGGAGGGAAAAGAAGTCGTAATACCGGAGTTTAACTTTGTAACCGGTCATAAGGAATACAAAAGAAGGCCAAAGAAATTAAAAGAAAACGAAGTGCTGGTAATTGAGGGAATTCATTGCCTGAATCCGGAACTGACCAGAAAGCTTCCGGATGAAAATAAGTTTAAGATTTATATCAGTGCACTTACACAGCTGAATATTGATGAGCATAATCGTATCCCGACAACAGATGGACGTCTGATCCGCAGAATTGTACGCGATGCAAGAACCAGAGGTACATCAGCAAAGGAGACGATCCGTATGTGGCCGGCGGTGAGAAAAGGAGAAGAGAGGAATATTTTTCCTTATCAGGAAGAGGCAGATGTGATGTTTAATTCAGCATTGATCTATGAACTTGCAGTATTGAAACCATACGTAGAAGCTCAACTCTTTGGAATTGAACGAGACTGTCCGGAATATTTGGAAGCAAAACGTTTATTGAAATTCCTTGATTACTTTGTTGGAATCGGAAGTGAGAATGTACCGGCGAATTCATTACTTAGAGAGTTTATAGGGGGCGGGTGTTTTCACGTGTGATTTTTTGGGGATTTAATTTATTAACGTAGTCGTGACTGGCTGCGGATGTTAAGAAATGAAATACCCGGAACTATAACCTGGTGTAGTCCACTACGGTACACAATCTTGTCAAAAGCCTTGAAAATCCGCTAATGACAGCTGATTACTGTAACCTTCCGCTGTCACAACCGTTACGCAATTGCCATTTAATTGGTAAGGCATTCGACACCCACGGAATAAAAAGTAGAAAGCCGTTCCAGTGAATGTGAAGAAGGTGTTGGAAATAGTTAAGCGTCAAAATTATGCGTTGGGTTTTCGAAATTTGCCTGTTTGAGCCGAATGGCGAGTTGCAAATTTCGGAAGCCCGTTTTTAGCATAATTTTGACGCTTTAGTATTTCCCACCGACGGAACCTGAACAGGAACGGCTTCCTACTTTTTATGCAGGTCCGGGTAGTCATGCCTTCTAAATTAAATCCCAAGATACACTTGTTTCATATATTCAATCCGGGAACTCATATTTTGCATCAGGAGATCTACAAGTGTAACGGCAGCCATGGATTCTACCACAACAACTGCACGAGGAACGATAACTGGATCGTGGCGTCCGGAAATCTCAATTTTAATATTTTCACCATTAGTGTTCACTGTTTTCTGCGGCTGGGAAATAGATGGAGTAGGCTTTATGGCCGCACGTAAAAGGATCGTGCTTCCGTCACTGAGACCTCCGAGAATTCCGCCGCTGTGATTGGTCAGTTTGGATATCTGCCCGTTTTCAGCGAAGAATGAGTCGTTATTCTTACTTCCTTTAGAAGAGACGACAGAAAATCCATCGCCGATTTCGACACCTTTTACAGCACCGATGGACATGACTGCTTTTGCAAGAGCGGCATCCAGTTTGTTAAATACCGGTTCACCGATACCGGATGGCATGCCGTGAATCATGCATTCGATCAGTCCACCGGAAGAATCCTGTTCTCTGATACAGGATTCGAGATATGCACTTGCCTGTTCAGCATATTTCTGATTCGGCATATAAAGCCTGTTCTCGTTAATTGCAGAGTAATCATATGCATCAGAAGGAATAGAAAAAGGTCCGATAGCTTTGGTGTAAGTGGTAAGATGAATTCCGAGTGCTTCAAGAATCCGGCAGGCAATTGCACCGCCGGCAACCCGTCCGATGGTTTCACGCCCGGAAGTACGTCCGCCACCGCGATAGTCACGCACTCCGTATTTCTGGTCGAAGGTATAATCAGCATGCCCGGGGCGGTAACAGTCTTTGATCTTGCTGTAATCATGAGAACGCTGGTCAGTGTTGCGCACGATAAGAGAAATCGGTGTTCCGGTTGTATATCCTTCAAAGACACCCGAAAGAATCTCTACGCTATCGGATTCCTTTCTTGCTGTGGTGAATTTGCTTTGTCCGGGTTTCCTGCGGTCAAGGAATGTCTGTATATAATCACTGGTAAGGGGAATGCCTGCCGGGCATCCATCGACAACAACGCCGAGTGCCGGACCATGGGATTCCCCCCATGTTGTAATAGTAAATAAAGTTCCAAAAGTTGATCCTGCCATATCATAGTCTCCTTAATTATGTATTAGTCATCGTGAATATAATAATCTATAAAGTATTATATATAAAAAGAAACGAAGCCGCAATCATAAAAGGTGTATAAAATATCCTGTAAAAAAATAAGAATTAGACTGTACTTTTTGATATATGCATATTATAATTAGAAAGCATGAATCTTATAGAAGTAGAATATTCATATAGAGGAGTTAAGATTAATGAGCAGAAAAGATATGCAGTCAGATGAGATTGAAGAAATAATGAAAGAAATGCTGAACGATGATGAGTATGCAGATGAGGGATTTGAGGATATTGACAGAGAAGATAACCGGCATGAATCGAAGAAAGCAATGAAAAAAGAGAAAAAAGCAGAAAGAAAATCAAGAAGAAAAAAGCGGAAAATGAGCAATAAAGTAGCGATTGTCCTTTCGCTGATTGTGGCAGTTATAGCAATCGGATATGTGGCAACAGCGGTATTTTACAGCACACATTTTTTCGCAAATACAGAAATAAACGGAGTGGACTGCTCAAATAAAAGTATAAAGCAAGTGGAAGCTTATCTGGAGAAGCAGGTTTCTGATTATAATCTTACTTTGAAGGAAACAGAAGGAAAAACGGAAGAAATCAGCGGGCAGGATATTTCTTTGAAATATGTGGAAGGAAAGCAGGTTGAGAAACTTGTGAAGAGCCAGAACCCGTTTCTGTGGCCGGAAGCTTTTTGGAAATCCAGAAAGATGGAAGCAAAAATAGGTGTTGAATACGATGAAAGTGCATTGAAAGCACTGATTGCAAATCTGGATTGTATGAAGGAAGAAAATCAGACGGAACCGGTTAATGCACATCCGGAATTTCAGAATGATAAATTTGTAGTCATACCGGAAACCGACGGGACAAAGATTGATACAGATACATTCAGGGAAAAAGTAATCACTGCTGTAGATGGATTGAATGCGGAGCTGGATCTTTCGAAAGAAGGCTGTTATTTAAAACCGTCATATACTGCTGAATCAAAAAAAGTGACAGAGGCCTGTGATGCAATGAATAAATATCTCGGAGCCATGGTTACTTATGATTTTAAACCAAACACGGAAGTGGTGGACTCGTCAATGATATCCCAGTGGGTAAAAGTAGATGATGATATGAATGTTACGTTTGATGATAACGCTGTTAAAGAATACATTCAGTCACTTGCGGCAAAATACGATACAAAAGGAAAAGAAAGAACATTTACATCCGCAAGTGGTAACACTGTCACTGTTTCTGGTGGAAGCTACGGCTGGAAGATTGACCAGAATGCAGAATATAATGCGTTGATCGCGAATATTCAGAATGCAGAAACAGTAACAAGAGAACCGAATTATTCAAGCCGCGCTGCAAGTCATGAGGGCAATGATGTGGGAAATACTTATGCAGAAGTAAATCTGACAACACAACATATGTATTATGTAAAAGACGGCCAGATTGCACTGGAAACAGATGTAGTAACAGGTAATCCCAATAAAGGAAACGATACTCCGACAGGAGTATATTCACTGGCATACAAAGCCAAGGATCAGACTCTTAGGGGAACGAAAAAAGCCGACGGAACATATGAATATGAAACGCCGGTAAAATACTGGATGCCATTTAATGGAGGCGTGGGATTCCACGATGCATCATGGCAGCCGACTTTTGGTGGAAGCAGATATCTGACAAATGGTTCGCACGGATGTGTAAATATGCCACCGGAGATGGCAGCAAAGCTGTTTGATCTGATTTCGGCAGGCACACCGGTAGTGGTACATAATTAGGGAAAAGGAAATAGAACATGTATGAATTAATAAAAAAAGATGGTCTTGCAAAAAGGGGAAGACTACATACAGTACACGGGGTCATTGAGACACCTGTATTTATGAATGTGGGTACTGCAGCGGCAATCAAAGGTGCTGTTGCAACCTCAGATCTTCAGGAGATAAAGACTCAGGTGGAATTGTCTAACACATATCATTTACATGTGCGTCCCGGAGATGAAGTAGTAAAGAAACTGGGTGGACTTCACAAGTTTATGAACTGGGACAAACCGATTCTTACTGACTCGGGTGGATTTCAGGTGTTTTCACTTGCCGGGCTTCGCAGAATTAAAGAAGAAGGCGTATATTTTAATTCGCATATTGATGGAAGAAAAATCTTCATGGGACCGGAAGAGAGTATGCAGATACAGTCAAACCTTGCATCTACGATCGCTATGGCATTTGATGAATGTCCATCCAGCGTTGCAGACAGGGATTATATGGAAAAGTCCGTAGCGCGTACGACAAGATGGCTGGTGCGCTGCAAGAAAGAAATGGAACGTTTGAATACACTTCCGGATACGATCAATAAGCATCAGATGCTTTTTGGTATTAATCAGGGCGGTGTGTATGAAGATATCCGTATCAAACATGCAGATGAAATCTCAAAATTGGATCTGGATGGTTATGCAGTCGGCGGGCTGGCGGTTGGTGAATCGCATGAAGAGATGTATCGCATTCTGGATGCGGTTGTTCCACATCTTCCGGATAATAAACCAACTTATCTGATGGGAGTCGGAACTCCGGCAAACATTCTGGAAGCAGTCGACAGGGGAGTGGATTTCTTTGATTGTGTATATCCAAGCAGAAACGGAAGACATGGACACGTGTACACAAACCATGGGAAACTGAATCTGTTTAACGCCAGATTTGAGCTGGATGCCAGACCGATTGAAGAGGGATGTCAGTGTCCGGCATGCCGTAATTATTCGAGAGCATATATCAGGCATCTGCTAAAAGCAAAAGAGATGCTTGGTATGCGTCTGTGTGTCCTTCATAACCTTTATTTCTATAATACAATGATGGAAGAAATCAGAGATGCAATTGATCATGACTGTTACAAAGAGTATAAAACCCAAAAAATCGCTGCTGTAACAGGAAAGAATGAATAAAATAATGAAAAAAGCATAAAAAACCTTGCTGAATGCGAGGTTTTTGTGTATGATAGCAATAGTGTTTAAAGATAAGTAGGAGGAAAAGAGATGTTTTCATTAGTAGCACAGAGCTCCAGTGGTACAAGCTGGGTTATTTTAATTGTTGTATATGCAGTTATTTTCGGGGGATTCTACATGATTTTTATGAGACCTCAGAAAAAAGAGCAGAAAAGAGTTCAGGCTATGATCAACGAGATGGAAGTTGGCGATACAGTACTGACAACGAGTGGATTTTACGGTGTGCTTATTGACATCAGTGATGAAGATGTGATCGTAGAATTCGGAAGCAATAAGAACTGCCGTATTCCAATGCAGAAAGCAGCAATCGCACAGGTTGAAAAGGCTTCTGCAGAATAAAAGATGAACGTAGAGAATCTGTTGTGTGCAGGTTCTCTTTTTCTTTTTGTACACGGAAATGTCAGAAAACAAAATAGTACATATATGTGAAATTGTGTTGGAATAAATACAAAATAACAGTGTATTGTTCATATAAATATACACAAATTGCATAAAATTGCATACAAGCGTGATATTGAAAACGATTATCAGAATAAGGCTTGATATTTTCTTCACGAAATGTTATACTGACGGCGCATGAGAAAATGAAAGATAGGAAAGGGGAACAAAGAAATGGCACATTTTGAGCAGTGGGCTGGTTTTAAAGGAAAAGAATGGGTAAATTCTGTAGATGTTCGCAGCTTTATCCAGGAGAACTACACACCTTATGAAGGAGACGAATCTTTCCTGGAAGGACCAACAGAAGCAACAGATATTCTGTGGGGTAAACTTCAGGAACTTCAGAAAGAGGAGCGTGCAAAAGGCGGCGTTCTTGATATGGAGACAGAAGTAGTATCCGGACTTACAGCATATGGACCTGGATACATTAGCGAAGAGACAAAAGATCTTGAGAAGGTCGTTGGTCTTCAGACAGACAAACCTCTGAAGAGAGCTTTTATGCCATATGGTGGAATTAAGATGGCTGAGCAGGCTTGTACAACTTATGGTTATCAGCCGAGCGAAAAGCTTCACGAGATTTTTACAAAATATCATAAAACACACAACCAGGGAGTATTCGATATCTATACACCTGAAATGAAGAAAGCAAGACACAATAAGATCATCACAGGTCTTCCGGATACATATGGAAGAGGACGTATCGTTGGTGATTACCGTCGAGTAGCTCTTTATGGTATCGACTTCCTGATCGAAAGAAAACAGTATGACTTTGAGCGTTATGCAAGACACGGAATGAAAGGAACAGATTTCCGTCTCCGCGAAGAGCTTGCTGATCAGATCAAAGCTCTGAAAGAAATGAAAGAAATGGCAGCTGCTTACGGTTATGACATTTCACAGCCAGCGAAAGATGCTCATGAAGCAGCACAGTGGCTGTACTTCGGATATCTTGCAGCAATCAAGACTCAGAACGGAGCTGCAATGAGTGTTGGACGTATCTCTACATTCCTTGATATCTATATTGAAAGAGACTTAAAAGCTGGAAAGATTACAGAAAAAGAAGCTCAGGAATTAATTGACCACATGGTTATGAAATTCCGTATGGTTAAGTTCGCAAGAATCCCATCTTACAACGAACTGTTTTCAGGAGACCCGACATGGGCAACACTGGAAGTTGGTGGACTTGGACAGGACGGACGTTCTATGGTAACAAAGAATGATTACCGTTTCCTTCACACACTGAAAAACATGGGACCTTCTCCAGAACCAAACCTTACTGTACTTTACTCTTCAAGACTGCCTGAAAACTTCAAGAAATTTGCAGCCCTGATCTCAGTAGAGACAAGCTCAATCCAGTATGAAAATGATGATGTTATGCGTCCGGTATGGGGCGATGATTACTCAATCTGCTGCTGCGTATCTGCTACAGAGACAGGTAAAGAGATGCAGTTCTTCGGAGCTCGTGCAAACCTTGCCAAGTGTCTGTTATACGCTATCAACGGTGGTATTGATGAAAAGAATAAAATTCAGGTTGCACCTGCTTACAGACCAATCACATCTGAATATCTTGACTTTGATGAAGTAATGGAAAAATATGATGCTATGATGGAATGGCTGAGCAAACTGTATGTAGATACACTGAATATGATTCACTACATGCATGACAAGTATTACTATGAAGCAGCTCAGATGGCATTGATTGATACAGACGTTAAGCGTTCATTTGCAACAGGTATCGCTGGATTCTCTCATGTGGTAGATTCACTTTGCGCTATCAAATACGCAAAAGTAAAAGCTATCCGTGACGAAGATGGAATCACAACAGATTTCGAGATCGAAGGAGATTTCCCAAGATACGGTAACGACGATGATCGTGCAGACGACATGGCTGTATGGCTTCTGAAGACATTTATGCACAAACTGAATAAGTGTCATACATACAGAAATTCTGTACCTACAACATCAATCCTTACAATTACTTCTAATGTAGTATATGGTAAGGCTACAGGATCTCTTCCGGACGGAAGAAAAGCAGGAGAGCCACTTTCACCAGGTGCTAACCCATCTTACGGTGCAGAAAAGAACGGACTTCTTGCATCCCTTAACTCTGTTGCTAAGCTTCCATACGAGCTGGCACTGGATGGTATTTCTAATACTCAGACAATCAGCCCAAGTGCACTTGGACATACAGATGATGAGCGTAAAGAAAATCTTGCACGTGTAATGGACGGATACTTCGATCAGGGAGCACATCACCTGAATGTTAACGTATTTGGTACAGATAAACTTATTGATGCTATGGAGCATCCGGAAAAACCAGAATACGCTAACTTCACAATCCGTGTATCTGGATACGCAGTTAAGTTCATCGACCTGACCCGCGAACAGCAGTTAGACGTTATCGCAAGAACTTGCCACGATCATATGTAAAAGCTATGAGCCATGCATCAGATGAGACAGATGTTATAATCAAGCTTGCTTGAATTATGATATCTGGATCAGATGATATACGGCGACAGCCGTCAGCGAGATGAAGCAAAGCGGAATCGAGCTGCGCATGGCGGAGTACATGGCGAATTACATGTAATAAAAAATAAGAAAAGGAGCAAAGCTATGACCAAAGGATATATTCATTCTCTGGAAAGTTTCGGCTCCGTTGACGGTCCAGGTGTCCGTTATCTGATCTTTACGACCGGTTGTGCTATGCGCTGCCAGTTCTGTCATAACCCGGACACATGGAACATGAATTCAGGGACTCTCTACACAGCAGATGAACTGATTGATAAAGCCTGGAAATACCGCACTTACTGGGGAAGTAAGGGCGGTATTACCGTCAGTGGGGGCGAACCGCTTCTGCAGATCGATTTTCTGCTGGAGTTGTTCCAGAAAGCAAAAGAAAGAGGAATCAACACAACACTGGATACCTGTGGAAATCCATTCACAAGAGAAGAGCCATTCTTCAGTAAATTCCAGGAACTTATGAAGGTGACAGATCTTGTAATGCTGGATATCAAGCATATTGATGATGAGCAGCATAAGATCCTTACCGGTCAGACGAATAAGAATATTCTTGATATGGCAGAATATCTTTCAGAGACCGGAAAACCAGTCTGGATCCGTCATGTACTGGTCCCGGAAAGAAGTGATAAAGACGAATATCTACACAGACTTCATGATTTTATTGAGACGTTAGATAATGTGGAGAAAGTAGAAGTCCTTCCGTATCATACACTTGGTGTATATAAATGGAAAGAACTGGGGATTCCGTATCAGTTGGAGGGCATTGATCCACCATCGCAAGAACGGGTGGAAAATGCGAACCGGATTCTTGAAACAGCAAAATATCATGCATAAAAAATGTGGAACACATGGAAATAATGTGTTCCGCATTTTTTTATAGCAATCAATCATCAAAGTGTACAAGAAATATTATAAAAAGCGTTTTTAAGTAGGTAAAATGTAGCAATTTGTCAATTTAACCAATTAAAGTCTTGAAACATGTATAAAAATACGATAATATTATTTTTATAGATTTTTACCGAAGGAAGGAAGAAGAACGATGAATCTTAAAATTGGTGTGATTAAGGGAGACGGAATTGGTCCGGAGATCGTAACGGAGGCAATGAAAGTTCTGGATAAAGTTGCAGGAGTATATGGACACACTTGTGATTATACACAGTTACTCATGGGGGGAGCATCCATTGATGTTCACGGAGTGCCTCTTACAGATGAGACAATCGCAGAGGCAAAAGCATGTGATGCAGTTCTGATGGGTTCCATCGGAGGAGATGCAAAGACATCTCCGTGGTATAAGTTAGAGCCATCCAAAAGACCGGAAGCAGGACTTTTAAAGATCAGAAAAGCCCTGAATCTTTTTGCAAACTTAAGACCTGCAGTACTTTATGAGGAATTAAAAGGTGCATGTCCGTTGAAAGAAGAGATTACAGAAGGTGGGTTCGACATGATGATCATGAGAGAACTGACTGGCGGTCTTTACTTTGGAGAGAGAAAGACAGAAGAGATTGACGGAGTGATGACAGCAAAAGATTCTCTTACATATAATGAAGAGGAGATCCGAAGAATCGCAAAACGGGGATTTGATATTGCAATGAAGCGACGCAAAAAAGTAACTAGCGTAGATAAGGCAAATGTTCTGGATTCTTCAAGATTATGGAGAAAAGTGGTAGAAGAAGTTGCAAAAGATTATCCGGAGGTGGCAGTGGAAAATATGCTGGTAGACAACTGTGCAATGCAGCTTGTAAAAGATCCAAAACAGTTTGATGTCATTCTTACAGAGAATATGTTTGGAGATATTCTTTCCGATGAAGCAAGTATGGTGACCGGATCTATCGGAATGCTTGCAAGTGCCAGCTTAAATGAGACAAAATTCGGTTTATATGAGCCGAGCGGCGGATCGGCACCGGATATAGCAGGAAAAGGAATTGCCAATCCAATCGCAACTATCCTTTCTGCAGCAATGATGCTGCGTTTCAGCTTTGATCTTGATAAAGAAGCAGATGCAATCGAAGCAGCTGTTGCAAAGGTGTTAAAAGACGGATACCGTACGATTGATATTATGTCAGAAGGAAAGACGCAGATTGGAACAGAAGAGATGGGCAATCTGATTTCAGAAAACATTCGTTAATTGTAGAATTATATATAGATAAGAAGTATTTGACAGAAAGAAAACAGGAGGATAAAAATGAGAAGTGATACAGTAACAAAAGGAAAACAGCAGGCACCTCACCGTTCATTGTTCAATGCACTTGGACTTACAGAAGAAGAGATGAACAGACCACTGGTAGGCATCGTATGTTCTTATAATGAAATCGTGCCGGGGCATATGAACCTGGATAAAATTGCGAATGCAGTAAAACAGGGAGTTGCCATGGCAGGTGGTACACCGATCATGTTTCCTGCAATTGCAGTTTGTGACGGAATAGCAATGGGACATATCGGAATGAAGTATTCTCTGGTAACCAGAGACCTGATCGCAGATTCTACAGAAGCAATGGCGATGGCACATCAGTTTGATGCGTTAGTTATGATCCCGAACTGTGATAAGAATGTACCGGGACTTCTGATGGCTGCAGCAAGAATTAATGTACCGACTGTATTTGTCAGTGGCGGACCGATGCTTGCAGGACATGTAAAAGGACAGAAGAGAAGTCTTTCCAGTATGTTTGAGGCGGTAGGAGCGAATGCGGCCGGAACAATGTCAGATGCAGACCTGTGTGAATTCGAGAATAAAGTATGTCCTACATGCGGATCATGTTCGGGTATGTACACAGCAAACAGCATGAACTGTCTGACAGAGGTACTTGGTATGGGACTTCGCGGAAACGGAACAATCCCGGCAGTATATTCAGAAAGAATCCGTCTTGCAAAACATGCAGGTATGAAAGTCATGGAACTTCTTGAGAAGAATATCCGCCCAAGAGATATTATGACAAAAGAAGCTATTCTGAATGCACTTACTGTTGATATGGCACTTGGATGCTCTACAAACAGTATGCTTCATCTTCCAGCAATCGCACATGAAGTGGGAATGGACTTTGAGATTGATTTCGCAAATGGAATCAGTGAAAAGACACCAAATCTCTGTCACCTTGCACCGGCAGGTCCTACTTATATGGAAGACCTGAATGAAGCAGGTGGTGTCTATGCAGTTATGGCAGAACTGAATAAGAAGGGACTCCTTCATACAGAATGTATGACAGTTACAGGAAAGACAGTAGGAGAGAATATTGAAGGAGTAGTGAACAAAGATCCAGAGGTTATCCGTCCGATTGACAATCCATATACACCAACAGGCGGGCTTGCAGTGTTAAAAGGTAATCTTGCACCGGATGGAAGTGTTGTAAAGCGTTCGGCAGTCGTAGATGAGATGCTGGTACACGAAGGACCTGCAAGAGTATTTGACTGTGAGGAAGATGCAATTGCAGCAATCAAAGGTGGTAAAATTGTAGCCGGTGATGTTGTTGTTATCCGTTACGAGGGACCAAAGGGAGGTCCGGGAATGCGCGAGATGTTAAATCCTACATCTGCAATCGCAGGTATGGGGCTTGGATCGAGTGTGGCGTTGATCACAGACGGACGTTTCAGTGGAGCATCAAGAGGAGCATCTATCGGGCATGTATCTCCGGAAGCTGCTGTCGGCGGACCAATCGCACTGGTAGAGGAGGGAGACCTGATCCAGATTGATATCCCGAATCTTTCTATTCATCTGGATGTATCGGATGAAGAACTGGCTAAGAGAAAGGAAAACTGGACTCCAAGAGAGCCAAAGGTTACAACCGGATATCTTGCAAGATATGCGGCAATGGTTACTTCCGGAAACAGAGGCGCAATCCTTGAAGTTCCAAAAGCAAAATAAAAATTATGACAGGGGAATGAATGGTATGCAGTTAACAGGATCACAAATTGTAATCGAATGTTTGAAAGAGCAGGGAGTGGATACCGTATTCGGTTATCCTGGCGGAGCGATTTTGAACGTATACGATGAATTATATAAGCATAAAGATGAGATTAAACATATTCTTACATCACACGAACAGGGTGCTGCTCATGCGGCGGACGGATATGCAAGAGCAACAGGAAAAGTCGGTGTATGTCTTGCAACCAGCGGACCAGGTGCAACGAACCTTGTAACTGGGATTGCAACCGCATACATGGATTCCATTCCGGTGGTTGCAATTACCTGCAATGTAGGAGTAGCACTTCTGGGAAAAGACAGTTTCCAGGAGATCGATATAGCAGGTGTTACGATGCCGATCACAAAGCATAATTATATTGTAAAGGATGTCAATAACCTGGCGGATACAATCCGCAAGGCATTTGTGATCGCTAAAGAAGGAAGGCCAGGTCCGGTTCTGATCGATATTCCAAAGGATGTAACAGCTAATAAAGCAGAATTTATATCACGGGAACCAGAGATTGTAAAACCGTCCGAAGATATCTGCGAAGAAGATCTGGAAAGTGCAGTTCGCATGATCAGGGAGTCGGAAAGACCATATATATTTGTTGGCGGCGGGGCAATATTATCAGGAGCCAGCAAGGAATTATATGAATTTGTAAAGAAGGTAGACGCACCGGTTACCGATTCCCTGATGGGAAAAGGTGCATTCCCGGGAACGGATCCGCTGTATACCGGAATGCTTGGAATGCATGGCACAAAAACATCCAATTACGGAGTCAGTGAATGTGATCTTCTGATTGTAACAGGAGCAAGATTCAGTGACCGTGTGACAGGAAATGCTAAGAAATTTGCCAAGGATGCAAAAATCCTGCAGTTTGACGTAGATGCAGCGGAGATGAATAAAAATATCTTGATTACAGAAGGGGTAGTCGGTGATCTGAAAGTCGTTCTTCAGAAGATGAATGAACGCCTGGAACAGCAGAATCATAAGGAATGGATAGAGAAGATCATTTCTTATAAAGAGAAGTATCCAATGACATATCATCCGGATGTACTCAGTGGTCCGTTCATAGTGGAAGAAATTTACCGTCAGACAAATGGCGAAGCAATCATTTCTACGGAAGTCGGACAGCATCAGATGTGGGCGGCGCAATATTATAAATATACAGAACCAAGAACACTTCTTACATCAGGAGGGCTTGGAACGATGGGATATGGTCTTGGTGCTTCACTTGGAGCGAAGGTCGGAAGACCGGAAAAGACGGTAGTCAATATTGCAGGAGACGGATGTTTCCGTATGAATATGAATGAGATTGCTACCGCAACACGCCATAATATCCCGGTAATTCAGGTAGTAATCAATAACCATGTACTTGGTATGGTGCGTCAGTGGCAGAATCTGTTTTACGAACAGCGCTACTCGGCTACTGTACTCAATGATGCTGTAGATTTTGTAAAACTTGCAGAAGCTATGGGAGCAGAAGGAGTACGTGCATCGACTAGGGAAGAATTCAAAGAAGCATTTGCAAAGGCATTAAAGAGCGGTCACCCGGTAGTGATTGATTGTCAGATTGACAGTGATGACAAAGTATGGCCGATGGTTGCTCCTGGTGCTCCAATCAGTGAAGCTTTTGATGAGAAAGACCTGAAAACAAAAAATGCAGAATAAAAGAAGCAAAAAGTAAAGAAAAGTGGAGGAACAACAATGAGCAGAGTGTACAATTTTTCAGCAGGTCCGGCCGTATTGCCGGAAGAAGTATTAAAAGAAGCAGCAGCAGAGATGTTAGATTATAAAGGCTGTGGAATGTCGGTTATGGAAATGAGTCACCGTTCATCGGTGTTCCAGGAGATTATTGAGACAGCAGAAGCTGATATCCGTGATCTGATGAAGATTCCGGATAATTATAAGGTATTATTCCTGCAGGGCGGCGCATCTCAGCAATTTGCCATGATTCCTATGAATCTGATGAAAAATAAAGTGGCTGACTATATCGTAACCGGACAATGGGCGAAAAAGGCAGCCAAAGAAGCAGAAAAATACGGAGAGGTTCATGTAGTCGCATCTTCCGAAGATAAGACATTTTCTTATATTCCGGACTGCTCTGATCTTGAAATCTCTGAAGATGCAGATTATGTATACATCTGCGAGAATAATACGATTTATGGTACAAAGTTCAAAGAACTTCCGGATACAAAAGGGAAGACACTGGTGGCAGATGTGTCATCCTGCTTTCTGTCTGAACCGGTAGATGTGTCAAAATATGGCGTGATCTACGGAGGAGTTCAGAAAAATGTAGGACCTGCGGGTGTGGTGATCGCAATTATACGTGAAGATCTGATTACAGATGATGTATTAGATGGTACACCGACCATGCTGAAATATAAGACACATGCAGATGCCGGGTCTTTATACAATACACCGCCGGCATATGGAATCTATATCTGCGGGAAAGTATTCAAATGGCTGAAAAAGCAGGGTGGTCTGGAAGCAATCAAAGAGCGTAATGAAAAGAAGGCAAAGATTCTCTATGATTACCTGGATGAAAGTAAATTATTCAAAGGTACAGTTGTTCCAAAAGACCGTTCACTTATGAATGTTCCATTTATAACAGGTAATAAAGAGCTGGATGCAAAATTTGTAAAAGAAGCGAAAGAAGCCGGATTTGAAAATTTGAAAGGACACAGAAGTGTCGGAGGTATGCGTGCAAGTATCTACAATGCGATGCCGGTTGAAGGAGTGGAAAAACTCGTGGAATTTATGAAAGCATTTGAAAAGGAGAATCTGTAATCATGTATAAGTATCATAATCTGAATCCAATTTCACAGGTAGGACTGGATGAATTCACAAAAGACTATGCACCTGTAAGCACACCAGAAACAGCAGATGCGATCCTGGTAAGAAGTGCGGCAATGCACGAGATGGAATTTGCACCGGATCTGAAAGCTATTGCAAGAGCCGGTGCGGGTGTGAACAATATTCCGCTTGAGAAATGTGCAGAACAGGGAATCGTTGTATTTAACACACCGGGAGCCAATGCGAATGGCGTAAAGGAACTGGTAATTGCCGGTATGCTTCTTGCTTCCAGAGATATCATCGGCGGTATCAACTGGGTAGAGGAGAACGAAGAAGACGGGAACATTGCCAAAGATGCAGAAAAAGCCAAGAAAGCATTTGCCGGACAGGAGCTGGAAGGCAAAAAGCTTGGTGTGATCGGTCTTGGTGCAATTGGAGTTCTGGTTGCAAATGCGGCAACACATCTTGGTATGGATGTATATGGATATGATCCGTATGTATCCGTAGATTCTGCATGGAGACTGTCAAGAAGTATCCATCATACAACAAATGTAGATGAAATTTATGAAAACTGTGATTATATCACGGTGCATGTACCGGCACTTGACAGTACGAAAGGCATGATCGGAAAAGATGCACTGGGTCTTATGAAAGAAGGAGTGATCGTGCTGAACTTTGCAAGGGATGTACTGGTAGATTCCGAGGCAATGGTAGATGCACTTGTAGCTGGAAAAGTAAAACATTATGTCACAGACTTCCCGACACCGGAAATCGCAGGTGTCAAAGGCGCGATTGTAATTCCTCATCTCGGAGCTTCTACAGAAGAGTCCGAAGATAATTGTGCGAAGATGGCAGTCAAAGAAGTGATGGATTATCTGGAAAATGGTAATATCAAACATTCCGTGAACTATCCGGACTGTGATATGGGACTGAGAGGCGATAAGACGCGTATTCTGGTATTACATCACAATGTGCCGAATATGATCGGTCAGATATCAGCGATCCTTGCCAAAGACAATATGAACATCGCAGACCTTACAAATAAGAGTAAGGGAAAATATGCATATACGATGATCGATGTAGATTCTGAGGTGCCGGATGGTGTTGTAGAGGAATTAAAACAGATTGGTGAAGTGTTACGTGTACGTGTCATATGTTAAACAAAACTTAATAAATTTGTAAGAATCCCTTAATTGCGAAATATGTCGAATTAGAGTATCCTATTAATGAAAGAGATGTAGTAAAGATATCTTCATTTCTGATAAACAGAACTTATGAAATCTGGGGGATACAGGGAATGGACAATACAGGGATTCGATCAAGACGTAAGAAATATAGGAGAAGAGTAAGAAACATTCGTGTGGGTCTTACTCTTTTTGTCATATGTCTGATCGCGGTGGCAATACCGGTCATACGTGAAATGCTAAGAAAACCGGCACAGATTACGATACAGGTCGCTGATATTGAGGTTACGCAGGGAACAGCACTTCCGTCGTATACGGCAGATGTAAAGATACAGGACAAAGATAAGAACAAGCTTACAAAGACATATACTGCTGAGGACTTTGCAAAAGATCTGCAAAAAGGAAAAGATATTACCATTTCCAGTAAAGCTGATTCGAATATAGAAGGAACTTATGTGATTACAGCAAAACTGTCAGAGAAGATTAAAAAAGAACTGAATGGAGCATGGAAGAAAAAGGCGCAGGTAACAATCAGGAACGGAACCTGTACCGTGAAGAATCCAATCGGTGTATGGAATGGTAATAAATTTAAAAAATACGATGGAACTTATGTAACATCAGATTTCGTGGTGTCGAAGGGAAATACATATTATTTTGATGCAGATGGAAATAAAGTGAGCGGCTGGCAGACCATTGAGAATGCGTTATATTGTTTTGATGAAAAAGGAATCATGCAGAAGTCCGGATGGATTACAACGGATGACGGAAGAGCATATCTGAGTGATGACGGAAAGGCACTGAGCGGCTGGCAGACCATTGACGGAAAAGAGTATTATTTTGATTCAAAAGGAATTGCGGCAACAGGAGAGTTGAAGCTCGGACTTGAGAAATGTAAATTCAGCGAGTCGGGAGAATTGCTCTCGAAAGAAAAAACAGAGATAGATCCGGGAAAACCGATGGTGGCACTTACATTTGATGATGGACCCGGACCAAGAACATCAGAGATTCTGGATCAGTTGAAAAAATATAATGCACATGCTACATTTTTTATGCTCGGAAAAAATGTAAAATCCTATCCGGATGCCATAAAGCAGATGTTGAAAGATGGAAATGAACTTGGAAACCATTCCTATGATCACCAGCAACTGACAAAGATTGATGCAGAAGCAATAGCCAAAGAGGTCAATGATACGAATGAAAATATCAAGAATATCTGTGGAAGTCCGGCTACTGTATTAAGGCCTCCGTATGGTGCAATTAATGATACAGTGAAATCAAGCGTAGGTATGCCGATGATCCTCTGGAATGTGGATACACTGGACTGGAAGACGAGAAATACACAGAGCACAATTGACGAGGTTATGCGTAATTTGAAAGATGGAGATATCATACTGATGCATGATATTCACACACAGACAGTAGATGCGGCGCTTCAGCTGATTCCAAAACTGGAAGAAGAGGGCTATCAGCTCGTAACCGTTTCGGAAATGGCAGCGGCAAAAAACAAGACGTTGGAAAACGGAACTGCTTACAGTGATTTTATAAGTACAAGTAAAAAATAATTAGATATATCTATTATAAAACAGGATCAACCGGTAAAAGTTGATCCTGTTTTTAGGTTCGTTTATAACGAAGTATTATGTTTTGCTAACAGACGGTGAATCTTTTCTGTAGGATCCATAACCTTTCCGATGCTGATATCATGGTTCATAGAATCGATGATCAGTGCGATAAACTTACTCATATCTGCGATCAGGAAATAAGGCTTTTCCTTTGCTTCGGCAGGAAGATAAGTGAGATTAGTAGTGATCACGCGGTCGATGTAACCTTTTTCATAATAATCATCAAATTTTTCAAAACCATCGGTAAAGAGTCCGAATGTGGTGCAGACAAATACCCGATTTGCTCCGCGGGCTTTAATCTGTTTTGCAACATCCAGCATACTTTCACCGGAAGAAATCATGTCGTCAATGATGATCGCATCTTTTCCATCCAGATGTTCACCTAAGAATTCATGTGCAACAATCGGATTCTTTCCGTTTACAATAGTTGAATAGTCACGGCGTTTGTAGAACATACCCATATTAACACCCATAACGTTAGAAAAGTATACAGCACGCTGCATAGCTCCCTCATCCGGGCTGATGATCATCAGATGTTCCTTGTCAACTTTAAGATCCGGCTCCGCTTTTAATAATGCTTTCATAAATTGATACGGTGGGTTAAAGCTGTCAAATCCGTGGAGAGGAATAGAATTCTGTACACGTGGATCGTGGGCATCAAATGTAAATATATTAGACACACCCATATCGATCAGTTCCTGAAGTGCAAGGGCACTGTCTAAAGATTCACGTTTGGTACGTTTGTGCTGACGGCTTTCATAGAGGAAAGGCATTAACACATTGACACGGTGCGCTTTTCCATTGGCGGCAGCAATGATTCTCTTTAAGTCCTGAAAATGATCATCCGGTGACATATGATTCAGATGGCCGTTTACAGAATAAGTAAGGCTGTGGTTACAGACATCTACCATAAGGAACAGATCTGTTCCGCGGATAGATTCTGTAAGAAGTCCTTTTGCTTCGCCACTTCCAAAACGTGGACACGGACAATCAATCAGATAATTGTCACGCAGGTAATTATAATATAATGGTGAATCTGTGTTCTTGTCCATTGTGCTTTTCCTGAATTGTACAATGTAATCATTTACTTTTTCACCAAGTTCGCGGCATGATTCCAAAGCACCGATTTTTAATGGCGCAACAGGAAGTCCGCTTTCCATTAATTTGATATTTGGCATAATAAAAACTCCTGTGTATTTTATATATTAAGTTACTCCTAATTATTTATATCACTTTTTCTATAAAAAGGTCAACTACTGATTGGACTATTTGACAAAGGTAATGTATAATAGTATCGTTAAGAGACAAATATAGAATGAAATATAGAGGAGAGTTAAGATGAGTAAACCAGTAGTTGCTATTGTGGGAAGACCGAATGTAGGGAAGTCAACCCTTTTTAATGTACTGGCGGGAGAGATGATTTCAATCGTCAAAGATACGCCCGGAGTAACAAGAGACCGTATCTATGCAGATGTCACATGGCTGGACAAAGAATTTACTATGATCGATACCGGTGGTATTGAGCCGGAGAGCAAAGATATCATTCTTGCACAGATGAGAGAACAGGCACAGATTGCTATTGATACTGCAGATGTGATCATTTTCATTACGGATGTCAGACAGGGACTTGTAGATGCCGATTCAAAAGTTGCGGATATGCTCCGCAGATCAGGCAAACCAGTCGTTCTGGCGGTGAATAAAGTAGACAGTTTTGAGAAGTTTATGCCGGATGTATACGAATTCTATAATCTGGGGATTGGTGATCCTGTGCCGGTGTCGGCAGCTTCCAGACTTGGTATCGGTGACATGTTAGATGCTGTGATCGCACATTTCCCGGAACATGAAGCTGAAGAGAAAGAGGACGAGCGTCCGAGAGTGGCGATTGTAGGAAAACCAAATGTAGGAAAATCTTCAATCATCAACAAACTGACCGGAAAGCAGCGTGTGATCGTATCAGATATAGCAGGAACAACTAGAGATGCTATTGATACCAATGTGAAATATAATGGAAAAGATTATGTGTTTATTGATACTGCAGGGCTGAGACGAAAGAGCAAGATAAAAGAAGAACTGGAGCGCTACAGTATCATCCGTACGGTAACTGCAGTGGAACGGGCAGATGTCGTTCTGGTAGTAATCGATGCGACGGAAGGTGTAACGGAACAGGATGCGAAGATTGCCGGTATCGCACATGAAAGAGGGAAAGGTATCATTATTGTTGTAAATAAATGGGATGCCATTGAAAAGAATGACAAGACTATGAAAGAGTACGAGAATAATGTACGCCGTGTGCTTTCTTTTATGCCGTATGCAGAGATCATGTATGTATCGGCAGAGACGGGACAGCGCCTGAACAAGCTATATGATATGATCGATATGGTCATTGAGAACCAGACACTGCGTGTCGCAACAGGTGTTCTGAATGAGATCATGACAGAAGCTGTTGCAATGCAGCAGCCACCTTCAGACAAAGGAAAGAGACTCAAACTGTATTACATTACACAGGTAGCGGTAAAACCGCCATCATTTGTGATTTTTGTAAATAATAAAGAACTGATGCATTTTTCTTATACCAGATATCTGGAGAATAAGATCCGGGAGGCATTTGGATTCCGTGGTACAGCTTTGAAATTCTTTATCAGGGAAAGAAAGGAAAAGGATCAGTAATCATGGAACGGTTGATATGTGTACTTGTCGGATATGTGTTTGGTCTGATACAGACCGGATACATATATGGAAAAAAGAATGGCGTTGACCTTAGAAAAAAGGGGAGCGGGAATGCAGGAACAACGAATGCACTTCGTACTATGGGCTGGAAAGCAGGAGCGGTCACACTGCTTGGAGACTGCTTTAAATGCGTAGCGGCAGTGGTTGTCGTACATCTGATCTATGGAAAGACACATACAGATATGATGCCTTTACTTTCCATGTATGCCGGAATGGGAGCAGTCCTCGGACATAATTATCCATTCTATCTGAAATTCAAAGGCGGAAAAGGTATAGCAGCGACAGCAGGTCTGATCATCAGTACTACGAATATATGGATCGTACTGATCTGTCTTGCAGCATTTATTGCAATTGTTGCGGCAACCAGATATGTATCCCTTGGTTCCATGACGGTTGTTACAATCTATCTGATCAGTGTGATCGTATATGGTCAGCACGGTGGATTTGGTGTGGAGAATGTATCCTATCTGCATGAGATGTATGGTGTAGCAGCGTTTCTAATGATACTGGCATTCTGGAGACACAGAGCGAATATTAAGAGACTTTTAAGCGGCACAGAGAATAAGATCAGTGTTGGCGGAAAGGATAAAAAATAGTCAGGGATGACAGATAAAAAGAAAGGACAGGCTATGGCAAACGTAAGTGTGATCGGAGCCGGAAGCTGGGGAACAGCACTGGCATTACTATTATGTAAAAATGGACATGATGTGACGGTATGGTCATATAAGGAAGAAGAAGTGCGCACGCTGAGTGAGAAAAGAGAACATGTAAGTAAGCTTCCGGGAGTAAAGATTCCGAATGAGATTTTTTTTACTGCGGATCTGAAAGAGGCGGTAGAAGGAAAGGACGTAGTTGTACTTGCAGTACCGTCTATTCATGTGAGAAATACTGCGAAAAAGATGAACGCATATGTAAAAGGCGGACAGATTTTAGTGGATGTAGCAAAAGGAATAGAAGAAGACACCCTGATGACACTGTCTCAGCAGATCGAAGAGGAGATACCGCAGGCAGATGTGGCGGTTCTTTCAGGACCAAGTCATGCCGAAGAAGTAGGAAGAGGTCTTCCTACAACGGTCTGTATCGGAGCACATACAGAGACAACTGCAAAGTATTTACAGCAGCTTTTTATGAATGAAGTATTCCGCGTATATATCAGTCCGGATATCCTGGGAATTGAACTTGGCGGATCGCTTAAGAATGTTATTGCACTTGCAGCCGGGGTTGCAGACGGAATGGGATATGGAGATAATACCAAGGCTGCATTGATCACCCGTGGAATTGCCGAGATATCAAGACTTGGTGTGAAGATGGGAGGAGCGGCTGAGACTTTTGGTGGTCTGGCCGGTATCGGAGATCTTATTGTAACCTGTGCAAGTGTACACAGCCGTAACCGCAAGGCCGGATATCTGATGGGACAGGGCAGAACGATGCAGGAAGCTATGGATGAAGTTAAGATGGTAGTGGAAGGTGTATATTCTGCAAAGGCAGCAGCGAAGCTTGGAAAGAAATATCAGGTATCACTTCCGATTATTGAAGAAGTAAATAAGGTGCTGTTTGAGGACAAAAGTCCGAAAGAAGCGGTAAATGAACTGATGCTGCGTGTTGGAAAAGCGGAACATATGGCTCTTCCATGGGAATAATAAAAAGAGTCAGTTTTGCAATATGATATAAAAATAACAGAGAGGAAAGATTGTTAACAATCTTTCCTCTCTGTTATTTTTTAAAGATCCGCATGTTCTATTACATACTTTTTGAAATCCATGATGACAGGTGCCTGATAGACATTTTTTAAAGTAGCCATATAAAAGAGTCTTTCCCACGAAGGTTTTTCTATTTCGATAATAGATACCGGCATATAAGAAAGAATGGGCATCTTTGGAACAACTGCAATACCAAAACCTGCACCGACAAGACCTGCAACGCCCTGATCTTCTTCCATGGAGTAAGCAATCTGCGGGTAACCTCCACATTTATGAAACAATTTGTCAATAACATGTCTTAAGCCGCTTCGTTTGGAAAAAGCAATATGCGGATAAGAAAGTGTATCTTTCAGATCAATAGAGCTGCGTTCTTCAAGCGGATGTCCTTTTGGCACGATCAATACCAGTTCCTGTTTTGCAACAGGTATGAATTCGATCAGAGGTTCATTGTCCATCATAGAGCAAAATGCAATGTCATATTTTCGGTCTTTTAACCCCTGGATCATATCAGAAGTAAGACCTGTAGAACTATGAAAATAGAAATCAATCTTTTTGTCCGGCGTAGAATCCAGGAATCCTTTTACGAAACCGGGAACCACAGTACTGCTTAGAGTGCGCAGTTCCACGATGTCGATACGACCTTCACCACGACCTGTCATCTGAAGCTTGTTAACACTGGAATCGATCATATCCAGAGCCTGTTCCACATCAATGAGAAAGGCCTGCCCGCATTTTGTAAGTACTACATTCCGGCCCTCTTTCTCAAAAAGTTTTACCCCCAGTTCTTTTTCAAGAGATGCGATCGCATGACTCAGGCTTGGCTGAGTGATGGAAAGAATTTCAGCGGCTTTTGTGTAATGCTCCAGATGTGCCAACGTGGCAAAATATCTTAGATGATACAGATTCATAAAGCCGGTCCCCCCTTTCTTTTGTTATATTTATATATGTTTATATCTTATCATGAACGGAGTGGAAAAACTATGAATAAAATCTATAAATTATAATAGAATAACCAATTTGTTTTTTATTTAACAAGGATATATAATCAAATCATAGCAAATATTACTAGATTGAACATTAAGCAAAAAGGGAATCTGTTCAATTTTAACAATGGAGGTAGAATTATGTCAAAAAAGAATCCAATTACAGTAAGTTCATGGACACTTGGAGATCAGTGCAAATTTGAAGACCGTGTGATCGCTGCAAAAGAAGCAGGGTATGAAGGAATCGGTCTTCGTGCAGAAACTTATGTTGATGCTTTGAATGAGGGACTTCATGACAAAGACATTCTTGCAATTCTTGATAAACATGACATGAAAGTAACAGAAGTTGAGTATATCGTTCAGTGGTGCGAAGAGCATCGTTCATACGAGCAGAAATACAAAGAGCAGATGTGCTTCCATATGTGTGAACTTTTCGGAGTTGGTCACATCAACTGTGGACTGATGGAAAATTATTCCGTAGAATATACAGCGCAGAAATTAAAAGAGCTGTGTCAGAGAGCCGGAAAATACATTATTGGTGTTGAGCCAATGCCATACAGCGGTATTCCAAACCTTCAGAAAGGCTGGGAAGTTGTAAAAGCATCCGGATGTGAGAATGCAATGCTTATCCTTGATACATGGCACTGGGTAAGAGCTAATCAGCCATATGATATTCTTACACCGGAGATCGCTGAAAAAGTTATTTCCATCCAGATCAATGATGCCTATGAGAGACCATATGCAGATTCAATCTTAAGAGATGAGTCCATGCATGACCGTCTTGCACCTGGAACAGGAGCAAAAGATACAGCTGGATTCGTTAAGATGATCAAAGATGCAGGAATTGATCCAAAGGTTGTTGGTGTAGAAGTAATTTCTGACGAGATCCTTGGAAGAGGAATTAACGAAGCAGCAGCTTATACATATGAGAATACTGAAAAAGTATTAAAAGAAGCTTGGCCAGAACTGGTAGACTAATTTATAGAAATCAGATTTGTTCAAAAGAGAGAGGAAAAAAATAATGAAGTTCAAAAATATGTTTTCTCCGATTCAGATCGGACCAATGACAGTAAAGAACCGCTTTGTAGTACCGCCAATGGGAAATAATTTTGCAAATACAGATGGAACATGGAGCGATGAGTCTGTTGCATACTATGCTGAACGTGCAAAAGGTCAGTTTGGCCTGATCACGATCGAAGCAACAGTTGTCCATAAAGGAGCAAAGGGCGGCCCGAGAAAACCTTGTCTGTATGATGACAACAGCATTGAGAGTCTGAAAAAGATTACCGATGCCTGTCATGCAGAAGGTGCTAAGATTTCCATTCAGCTTCAGAATGCCGGACCGGAAGGAAATGCCAAGAATGCGGGAGCACCAATCCAGGCAGCAACAGCTATTGCAGCGGCTGATGGAAGAGACATTCCGGAAGCAGTTCCTACAGAGCAGGTATATGAGCTTATTAAAGGATATGGAGATGCAGCGGTCCGCGCAATGAAGGGCGGAGCAGATGCAGTGGAAATTCACATGGCACACGGTTATCTTGTGAATTCTTTTATGTCACCAAGAACGAATAAACGTGTAGATGAATTTGGTGGAAACTTCGAAAACAGAATGAGATTTTCTCGTCTGATCGTTGAAGAAGTTAAGAAGAGAACAGAAGGTAAAATTGCAGTGCTTGCACGTATCAACAGTACAGAAGATATGTTTGGCGGTCTGGATAACCATGATATGTGTGCAATTGCTTCTTATCTTGAAGATTGCGGAGTAGATGGACTTCATGTATCACGTGCGGTACATCTGAAAGATGAGTATATGTGGGCTCCGACAGGAATTCATGGCGGATTCTCGGCAGAGCTTGTAGCAAATATCAAAAATTGTGTATCTGTTCCAGTTATTACAGTCGGACGTTACACAGAGCCACAGTTCGCAGAACAGATGGTAAAACTTGGAAAAGCTGATCTGGTAGCGTTTGGACGCCAGTCACTGGCAGATCCTCATACTCCTGAAAAAGCACAGGAAGAGAGACTGGAAGATATGACACCTTGTATCGCATGTCTGCAGGGATGTGTCGCTAACATGTATGCCGGAAAACCTTTGTGTTGTCTAGTAAACCCTGTACTTGGCCGTGAGGCAGAAGGACTTCCGAAAGCAGAAAAGGCAAAGAAAGTATATGTCATCGGTGGCGGAGTAGCAGGTATGTGTGCCGCATTCACAGCTAAGAGACGCGGACATGACGTGACATTATTTGAAGCTACAGATAAACTTGGTGGAAACATGAGACTTGCAGCTTATCCGCCGGGAAAAGGTGACATCACAGGTATGATCAGAAGCTATATCGTAAAATGCGAAAAAGCCGGTGTAAATATCAAGATGAACACAAAAGTAACAGCACAGATGTTAAAAGAAGATACACCGGATGCAGTTATCCTTGCAACCGGATCTGAGACATTAGTCCTTCCGTTTATCAAAGGTATCCACAACCCTGATATCGTATATGGTGTGGATTGTCTGGAAGGAACACGTCCGGTAGGACATAAAGTCTTAGTTGTAGGCGGCGGTATGGTAGGTGCCGAGACAGCAGATTTCCTTGCTGAACAGGGACATGAAGTATCTGTTATCGAGATGAGAGATGCCATTGGACCGGATGTGATCCACGAGCACCGTATCTTCCTTATGGAAGCATTTGAAAAATACGGAATTGAACAGATTACAAGTGCAGCAGTATCTGAAATCTTCTCAGACGGCGTAAGCTATAAGAATGCCGCAGATAAATCTGATGAGACAATTTACGAGGCAAGAGGATTCGACACAGTTGTTCTTTCTATGGGATTCAGCTCCCGTTATACACACCGCGATGGTCAGAATGTTGTATATGACTTCGCCGATGAATTAAAGGACATCGTTCCGGAAGTTCATGTAGTAGGTGATGCAGTAAGAGCACGTCGTGCATTGGATGCTACAAAAGAAGCTTACGATGTGGCATTAAAACTTTAATAATTGAATTTAGAAATGATAAGAATGTGTATGTGACAGCCCGCAGCATACGGGCTGTTATGAATAAGAGAAAACCAGGAGGGTTAAGATCATGGAAAAAAGAATTTCCGGACATACAGGCTTAATGGCGTTATTTGGAACACCGGTCGGACATTCAGGATCTCCTGCAATGTACAACTTCAGCTTCCAGCATGATGGATTGGATTATGCGTATATGGCATTTGATGTAACAGAAGAGGAAATGCCGAAAGTATTCGAGTCTATCCGTTTATTAAATATGCGTGGTGGTAACTTTACTATGCCATGCAAGAACATCGCTGCACAGCTGGTGGACAAACTATCACCTGCAGCTGAGATCATCGGAGCCTGCAATGTATTCGTTAACGATGACGGAGTAATCACAGGACACATTACAGATGGTGTCGGATTCGTTAAGAATCTGGAACTCAACGGAGCACCTGTAAAAGACAAAAAGGTTGTTGTCCTTGGAGCAGGCGGAGCTGCTACAGCAATTCAGGTTCAGTTAGCACTGGATGGAGCAAAAGAAGTAAATATCTTCAATATCAAAGATAAATTCTTTGAAAGAGCAGAAGGAACAAAAGCTAAATTAGCAGAGAAGTGTCCGGAGTGTGTAGTTACCGTAGATGACCTTGATGACAAGGCTAAACTGGAAGAAGCAATCAAAGCATGTGACATTCTTGTAAATGCTACAATTATGGGAATGAAACCACATCAGGATGTGACACTGGTTGACAAATCGTTATTCCGTAAAGATCTGGTTGTTGCAGATACTGTATACAGCCCGGAAAAAACAAAAATGATCCTGGAAGCAGAAGAAGCAGGATGCAAGGCAATCGGCGGAGTGGGAATGCTTCAGCAGCAGGGAGCAGTAAACTATGGACTGTTCGTTGGAAAAGAAATGCCGCTTGTCGAGTATCAGGAATTCCAGAAAGCACAGGCAAAATAAAAGACAAAGGAGAATGAGGGAATGAAAGCAAAGAAATATTTATGGTCTATCATCTGCGTATATTTTTGCTATCTGACACATGGAATTCAGGCAATTATATTAAGCCAGAATAATGTGAATTTCGCAAAACAGTGGGGATTCAATATGTCAGATCCGCAGTCTGCAGCATATGCAGCAGGACTTGCAGCAGTAAGTACAGCAGTTGCATGGACTGGATTTGGTAAATTCATAAGCGTATGGATTGGTGGAGAAATCTCTGACCGTGTCGGACGTAAGAAACTGATGATCGGTGGAGCAGCATTATATATTATCTGCTTCCTTGGATTCTTATTTACTAAGAGTGCACTGGTTGCTTCTGTATGCGGTTTTGCATCTGGAGTTGCAACTTCAGGATTCTGGGATGCTTCAGGATACCCTGCAGTACAGGAAGCTTATCCGGCAGCACCTGGATCAGCGCTTGTAGGAATCAAATTCTTTGTTTCACTGTCAGGTATGGTATATCCACTTCTGGTAGTACATAATGCAAACAGTGGAAACTGGAAATTAAATGTTATGATTCCGGTAGTTATGTCTATTATCTGTTTAGTACTTGCAATTATTGCACCATTCGTATATGATGATCAGAAGAAGGCATCGGAAGGAAATGATGGAAAATCAAAAAATGCAGTACAGGCAGAAATTGATGCAGCGAAAGCAGCTATGCTTACAAAACCGAGCAAATTTGTAGTATTTCTGGTAATGTTTTATGCATTCCTCTGCATGGCAATCATGTATGGTGCTCAGCAGTATACGAAAGCGTTCGGATTATCTGTATGTGGATTGTCTGAGATGCAGGCAGCAGGTATGACATCTATCTATACAATCGGTTCTATCTGTGCAGTACTTTTCTGGGCATTCATGATGGCTAAATTAAAATGGAGCCCGCTGAAAGTTGTCTTGATTGATTCTATCTGTACTGCAGTAGCACTTGCAGGTGTTCTGTTTATTCATCAGGTAGCAATTATCTACATTGCAATTGCAATGTTAGGATTCTTTGCAGCAGGTGGTGCTCTTCAGACTGGTCTTGCAGTGGTTCAGTTATTCAACCCGGGACCAAAGGGAAGAAACACCGGTATCTATTACACATTTATGGGTGCAGCAAGCTACCTGATCCCGGTAGTGGCAGCACAGCTTACAAAAGCATCGGGTGAGGCAAATGCAGTATACAGCCTCATGATCATGTTATTGGTATTTGCAATTCTTGCTATTTTAAGTTCCCTCTACTTAGTAGCGCAGCACAAGAAAATCTTCGGAAAGAGTGCATTGTAAAAAATGTAATGAAGGACAAAAAGGGACTGTTGTTCCGGATGGCAGCGGATAGACAGTCCCTTTCTTTTAACATAGGATTGTTAAAAAAAAGACATTCATAGAAAACATTAAAAAATTGGAGGATAATACGTGTCATTCTATAGAAAACATCTATGGAATGACCGGTGTTATATCATAATAGCTAGCTGATGCTGAAGCATACGAAGAATATTTGTATGAAAAAATCATAAGACGAAGGAGGACACTCAAAGATGAGTCCGAAAAGAGCAAAAAGAGCCAATGAACTTCCCTTTATTCCTCTTGGTCCATTTCAATGGAGAATTCCGGGAATCCATTACAGAGTAGAATATGTGGAATTTTTTCAGGGTCTGATCCTTGGCGCAACAGCTTTAAGTTCTATTCCGTATCTGACAGATAATCTTGGACTTCCATATGAACTTGCATGGAGCTGTGTCATCATTGAAGTATTTATGTATATGCTTCATGGATGGTTAGGGGATCCGGTAGTTCCGGGATGGATTACTCCGACACTGCCATTTACCCTGGCGTATTTAAATGGGTTCGAAAAGGGACCAGACAGAATACAGGCAATGATCGCGTTGCAGCTTCTGGTCGCATTTGTATTTATATTTATGGGAATTACGAAACTGGCAGACAAATTTGTAAATGGTGTGCCAAATTCAATTAAAGGTGGTATCCTGATCGCTGCACCGATTACGGTATTGCAGGGACAATTATCGGATGGAAGCCAGCTTATGACTGCACCGGTAGCAACACTCGCCGGTACATTATTGCTCGCATTTTTAAGCTTTTCACCATTCTGCGAAAAGAACAGAAGTAAATATAAAATATTAGATATCATGGCAAAATACGGCAATTTGTTCCCGTATCTGATTGCTATGGTAGCAGGGGTTGCTCTTGGAGAGTTATCAAAACCTGTATTAGAACTTGGAACAGTCATCAGAATTCCTGATTTCAGTAATATATTCCATACAGTCAGTATCTTTGCGGTAGGTTTCCCTCCGCTTTCAAAGTTCATCAGTGCCATACCTCTGGCCTTGATCTGCTATGTACTGGCATTTGGAGATTTTGTTACATCAAAGACTCTGGTAGAGGAAGCACAGGAGAGCAGAAGCGATGAATATATTGACTTTAACTCGAGCAGATCAAATCTGATCAGTGGACTGAGAAACCTGATCCTTGCGATTTTCGCACCATTCCCACCACTGGCAGGACCGCTTTGGGTTGGAATGACCGTATCGGTAGCAATGCGCTATAAAGAAGGAAAGAAAGCAATGAAATCATTGATCGGTGGAATGAGTTCTTTCCGTATGGCGACATTTATCAGTGTTATTCTGGTACCGATCGTATCTTTCATGAAACCAATCATGGGAGTCGGATCGGCAATCACATTATTGTTCCAGGCTTATGTCTGTGCCAGAATAGGTATGGAATACTGTCAGTCTAACACAGATAAGAGTATTGCAGGTGTTATGGCAGCGGTATTGGCATTCAAAGGATCCGGATGGGCATTGCTTGTCGGTTTTGTAATGAACCTGTTACTTTCAAATATGGATTTCCAGAAGAAAAAACTGGGAGCGCTTACAACGGAAGAACTGGATCAGGTAGAAGCGAAAAGAAACGAAGAAGTGCAGAGGCTTCTTGCCCAGAAAAATCAGGAATAAAAATAATAAAATAAACATAAAATGAGGGCCTGTGGGAATATCCATGGGCCCTCTCTCTGCTTGAATTTTTTTACAGTGCATCGTGCACAATCTGAAGTGCCTGATGTAATGCTTCTGCTCCAATCTGTCCGGGTGCAGAAGCCTGTGCGCCGGAACCAAATGTCAGACAGGATCCAAATATCTCACAGGCAATACGGCTGATACTTCCAAGCCCTGCCATGGACATCGTGATGATCGGCCTGTCGGCATAGTCGGATGCCATCTCTTCAGTTGCGGAAAGAAGAGTCAGGACATCTTTTTTCGTCTGCGGCATAACAGCCATCTTAGGGATATCGGCTCCCATATCCTGCATTTTGCGAAGACGGTATAGAAGATCAGATTTGGCAGGCGTTTTGTCAAAATCATGGTTAGAGGCAATGACTTTTGTGCCGGAAGCATGAATCGCATCGATCATTTCCCTTACAATATCATCACCCGTAAAGATCTCTACGTCAATGATATCCGCATTGCCGGTGGCGGCAACGGCTTTGTTGAGCTTGGCGTATTTTTCTGTGGACATTGGATGTACGCCGCCCTCTTTGTCTGTACGGAATGTACAGAGAAGAGGAGTATCACCCATTACATTACGAAGTTCTTTTACGAGTTCTGTGACTTTTGCAATATCTTCGACATCTTCATACCAGTCCATACGCCATTCCATCAGATCCATATGCATATCAAGATATGTACGGGTAAGGGAAAGGATGTCCTCTTTTGTCTTACCGACATTAGGAATGCAGATTGCCGGAATTCCGTTTCCAAGTTCCAGATTTCTTACTTTTACAGTGTTCATAGAAAACTTCTCCTTAATCTTCATAAACGTAGGAAATTCCCAGTTTTTCTTTCATATATTCGCTGTCCACACGTTTGCCGAGAATCAGTTCGATAGCGGCAATTGCCTGGAAGAGCATCATGCCCTGACCATTCATTGTTTTACATCCTGCATGTCGTGCCATTTTGAGCATTGCTGTTTCGTGTGGTGCGTAGACAACATCCGTTACGATAAGATCAGGGCGGAAGAAAGAAGGATCAGGAATATAGGTAATTCCTTCGAGCGGTTTCATTCCAACACCTGTGGCATTTGTGAAAAGATAAGATGAATGCATCTCTTCTTTTAATTTGTCCAGATCTTCCAGTGGGTAGAATGTTGCTTTACAATTGGTATTTTCGTTGATTTTTTTTACCGTATCCAGTGCATTCTGTTTGAATTTGTCGTCTCTTGCAAAAATAGACATCTCAGCAACACCATCCAGTGCAGCCTGAATTTCAACAGCAGTAGCAGCTCCACCGGAACCTACAATTGTCAGTTTCTTTCCGGCAGGGTCAATATCATTGTCTTTTAAAGACTGTATATAACCGATACCGTCTGTGATGTGTCCGACCAGGTAGCCATCTTTGTTAACGATGGTATTTACTGCGCCGCAGAGTCTGGCAGCCGGAGAGATTTCATCCAGATACTGATGTACGATTGTTTTATTTGGCATTGAAACATTGGCACCACGGAGTTTCAGTGCACGTAAGCCTTTGATCGCATCTTCAAGTTCAGGTGCATCTACTTCAAATGCCAGATTTACGATATCAACACCCAGCTTTTCGTAAGCTGCATTATGTGTTGCCGGTGACTGTGAGTGACGGATAGGATAAGCCAGAAGACCGATTAATTCGGTGTGTCCGGTAATCTGATGTCTTTCCATAATAAGAAATCTCCTTTTTGTAATAAAACTTAGTCTTTGCTTATATTTTAACAAATTGCAGATGCATAATCAAATGCTAAACAGATACAGAAATGATAGAAAATGACTATTGATCTGTAGTGCAAGTTCTATAAAGAGCGAAGAAGTGCATATACTTTAACAGCACAGCAGGAAGGAGCAGGGAAAGTGGACACAGAACAGTTATATAAAGATATAAAAGCAAGAACGCACGGAGAAATCTATATCGGTGTTGTAGGACCGGTAAGAACGGGGAAATCGACATTTATTAAGCGTTTTATGGATGTAATGGTATTGCCGAGAATGGAAGATGAACATATGAAAGAGCAGACAAGAGACGAACTTCCGCAGTCTGCCGCAGGCAAAACGATTATGACAACAGAACCAAAATTTGTACCGAAAGATGCGGCAGTAATACATCTGAACCGGGACGTTGAAGTGAAGGTCCGTCTGATAGACTGTGTCGGATATTTGGTGAAGGGTGCTTCGGGATACGAGGAGGCCGGGCATGAACGCATGGTAAAAACCCCGTGGTACCAGGAAGAAATACCATTTACCAAAGCGGCAGTGACAGGTACCCAGAAAGTGATACGTGAGCATGCAACGATAGGAATCGTGGTCACAACAGACGGAACGATCACAGATATCCCGTCAGATAATTATGAAGATGCGGAGGCACGTACGATAAGGGAACTTCAGTCTATCCGGAAACCGTTCGTGGTATTGGTTAATTCAAAAAAACCGCATGGACAGGAAGCTAAAGAAAAGGTCAAAAAGCTGGAAGATACCTATCAGATCAGAGCAATGACTGTAAATTGTGAACAGATAAAAGAAGAAGATATTTACCAGATTCTGGAGGCCGTTTTGTATGAATTTCCGGTATCGGAGGTACAGTTTTATATACCGAAATGGGTGGAAATGCTTCCGGTTACGCATAAGATCAAACAGGATCTGCTGGAACATATACAAGAAATTCTTGGAAATCTTGAAGAAATTAAGGATGCGGTATCTTTGACCGGAAGACCGGACAGTTCTTACATAAAAGACTGGTATGTAGAACAGATACAAATGGATACAGGCTGTGTTATCATTCGGATCCATATGTATGAAAAGTATTATTATGAAATGTTGAGCGAGATGACGGGAACTACAATTTCAGGTCAGTATGACCTGATAAAGACGCTGAAGAAGCTTTCAATGTTAAAGAATGAATATGAAAATGTAGAAGATGCATTTACAGCAGTCCGGATGAAAGGGTATGGAGTAGTCAGTCCGACAAAAGAAGAGATTATTCTGGATGAACCGGAGATCATCAGACAGGGAAATAAATATGGGGTGAAAATTCATTCGCAGGCGCCTTCCATTCATTTGATCCGTGCAAATATAGAGACGGAGATAGCCCCGATTGTTGGAAATGAGCAGCAGGCGGAAGATTTGATCCAGTATATTAAAAATGAAGAAAAAATGGAAGGAGGTATCTGGAAAACCAGTATATTCGGAAAAACAGTGGAAGAACTGGTTATGGACGGCCTGAAAAATAAGATGGCGGTCATCAATGAAGAAAGCCAGGAAAAACTTCAGGATAGTATGCAGAAAATCGTAAATGACAGTAATGGAGGCATGGTATGCATTATCATTTAGAAAAAAAGTAAATAAATATGAAAAAATACTTGAAATCTGTGAATGACCGTGTCTATAATATGAATTAGAAATTGGTAAAGGGGCCATACTCGTCAGGGTGTGGTCTCTTTTTTTACCATAATAGATAATAAGAATCTGGAGGATGATAAAAATGAAAGATTACACGTTCAAAGTACCGCAGGATATTGTATTTGGTGTAGGTTCTTTAAAAAGACTGCCGGAGCTTCTTGAAAAAAGCGGTTCTAAAAAGATGATGGTAGTATCAGACAGAGGGCTGGAGAAATTAGGAGTCGTACAGAAAGTGCTGGATATTGTGGAGACAGAAGGTATAGAAACAGTAAGTTTTCTTGATATTCTTCCAAACCCTACAGTGGATATGGTAAATGCGGCGACAAAGGTATATAAGGAATCAGGAGCGACAAGTATCGTAGCACTTGGAGGCGGAAGTCCGATGGATGTTGCCAAGGCGGTAGGTGTTCTGGCAAGATACGGCGGATCCATTACAGAGTATGAAGGTGCACATCTTGTTCCGGGACCGATCGAACCAATCATCGCAATTCCGACAACAGCCGGTACGGGAAGTGAAGTGACGGCGTTCTCCGTTATTACAGATACCTCCAGAAATTATAAACTGACAGTATTCAGTTACGAATTACTTCCAAAATATGCACTGTTAGATCCGGAGATGATCATGTCTGTACCACCGATGGTTGCGGCTTCTTGTGGAATTGATGCACTGATCCATGCATGGGAAGCATATACATCACTTGGCGCTTCACCGTTTTCTGATGCAATGGCAGAAAAAGCAATGGAACTGATCGGTGGTAATATCCGTAGATTTGTGGCAAACAGAAAGGACGAGGAAGCTGCATGTGCAATGATGTCAGGAAGTATGTTTGCCGGAATTGCATTTGCATGGGCAAGACTGGGAGATGTACATGCTATGTCACATCCGGTCAGCGCATTCTTTGGTGTACAGCATGGAGTGGCGAACTCTATTTTGCTTCCTGTGATCGTAGAGTATAATGCGCTGGCAGATCACGGACGCTATGAAAAAATCTACAATTATATCAGTGAAGATAAAGAGCCGGTAAAAGATTTCAAACCAGAGATGCTGGTGGCAGAGATCAAGAAATTAAATGCATCTCTTGGTATTCCAAAGACTCTTTCTGAGGTCGGTGTAACAGAAGACAAGATTCCGCAGATGGCTGTAGATGCGATGAAGAGTGGAAATATTGCGGCTAATCCAAGACAGACAACATTAAAGGATGTGGAGATGTTGTACCGCAAAGCACTGTAAATAAAATAGCGAAAAAAGATAATAGAAAAAGATTCACATTTTGACCAATATTTTAGAAAATGGAAAATGTGAATCTTTTTTTGTGGGAACATGCGGAAAGCCGTGGAATAAGTTTTTTGGCATCCGTAAGTGTCGGAAATAAAGCTTATAAGATTGCATTATCATGACAAAAGAGTTAAAATATAAAGGAATATGACTATCACAGATAAATGTTGGAGGTACAATATGAAAGTAGCAATTATTACAGCAAATACAGATATATACAAAGGGACAAAAGCGAATGAAAGCGGAGAGGCAGTAAAGCTTGTAGCGGAAGAAGCCGGACTGGAAGTTGTATTTATGAGAGCACTGCCGCTGGACAGAGAAGTATTGTCCGCAATTATGAAACGTTTGGCAGATGGAAAAGCAGCAGACCTGATCCTTACCACAGGTGGAGCAGGGTGCAATCCGGACGATTGTACACCGGAAGCAACGATGGATATTGTAGAAAGACCGGTTCCGGGAATCCCGGAAGCAATGCGGGCACATACAATGAAGCTCACCAGACGCAGTATGCTGAATAGAAGTGCGGCAGGAATCTGTGGAGAGACTCTGATTGTTAATCTTCCGGGAAAAGCACAGGCAGTGAAGGAGAGTTTAAGATACTTACTTCCGGAGCTTGTACATGCTGTTAAGGTCATCAAAGGAGAAGTATAGGAGATATGAAGGTTACATACCTGGAACATAGTGGGTTTGCAGCAGAATATAAAGAATATGTGCTGATTTTTGACTGGTACAGGGGCAGCCTTCCGGAATTTGATCAGCAGAAAAAGATTTATGTATTTGCCAGTCACTCGCATTATGATCATTTTAATAAAAAAATCTTCGGGTGGAGTGAGCAATATCCAGATGTTCGGTACATCCTTTCAGCAGATATTGTAGGAAAAGAACAGTCAGAGGAACAGTCAGAGCGGACTGTATATGTAACTGCAAATAAGAAATATGATTTTGATGGTATAAAGGTACAGACACTTCAGTCTACCGATGAGGGGGTTGCATTTATTGTGTATATGGAAGACAAAGTAATCTATCATGCGGGGGATCTGAACTGGTGGCACTGGGAAGAAGAAACAGAAAGCTATAATGAACAGATGCGTCAGGATTATCAGAGGGAGATTGACAAGCTGAAAGATATTGTAATTGATATAGCGTTTGTTCCGCTGGATCCCAGACAGGAAAATCAGTATGCGTGGGGAATGGATTATTTTATGAAACATACCCATACAAAATATGTGTTTCCGATGCATATGTGGGGAGATTACGAAGTTTATGACCGTCTGATGGAGAACCCTGAGGCAGAGCCATACAAAGACCGTGTAATAGAGGTAAAAGAACCGGGGCAGGTATTTGAAGTGAATGTGTAATGCAAAGAATCAGAATAAAAAAGATTTGTTATTTTAATAAAATAGTGTTATAATAATAAACGCTTTTGAAAAAATGCAAGTAAGACAGATGATCGCAGCTGTAATTGCCGAAAGGCAGCAGGTGAGGAAAGTCCGGGCTTCACAGGGCAGGATGCCGGATAACGTCCGGTGGAGGTGACTCCAAGGATAGTGCAACAGAAATGTACCGCCAGGATCTGATCCTGGTAAGGTTGGAAGGGCAGTGTAAGAGACTACCGCCTTGCTGGTAACAGCAGGGGCATATGTAAACCCCATCCGAAGCAAGACCGGATAAAGACGATGTGGCGGCCCGTCACGTCTTAGGTAGGTCGCTTGAACCCGCTGGCAACGGCGGGTCTAGATAGATGATCATCCAATGACATAACCCGGCTTATCGTCTTGCTTGTATAAAAAAGAGAACTTGTCAGCTGACAGGTTCTCTTTTTTGTCCCAAAGAAATTATTTACGTCTTCCGTCGTATTTTTCTTCACAGTATTTACAGCGGTAGACTTCCTTTTCAGGATCGGTAAGTACAAATATATGATCCAATCCCTGTTCGATCGAGGTGATGCAGCGTGGGTTTTTGCAGTGGATTACATTGCGGATCTCGTGAGGCAGATGAAGCGCTTTCTTATCTACAATCGCGGAATTCTTAATAATATTTACGGTGATGTTATGATCAATAAAACCGAGAATGTCCAGATCCATAAAGTCGATAGGGCATTCAATCTTCATGATATCTTTCTTTCCCATTTTATTACTTTTTGCATTTTTAATGATCGCAACACAGCAGTCCAGTTTGTCCAGATGCAGATATTTATAGATATCCATGCTTCGCCCTGCCTGAATATGATCCAGAACAAATCCTTCTTCGATACGACCGACAGTTAATGTATTTTTTACCATTGTTATTATCCTCCTAAACTTCAATTCCCAAAAGTGTAAGTATCAGTGCCATACGGATGTAAACACCATATTGTACCTGCTTGAAGTAAGCAGCTCTCGGATCATTATCTACCTCTGTGGCAATTTCATTTACTCTTGGAAGCGGATGGAGAATATACATATCTTCTTTTGCCAGTTCCATCTTTTTGTTATCCAGGATGTAGAAGTCTTTCATGCGTACATAATCTTCTTCGTTAAAGAAACGTTCTTTCTGAACACGGGTCATGTAAAGAATGTCCAGATCAGGAAGGGCATCTTCCAGCCGTACAACCTCTTCGTAAGGAATGTTCTGACGATCTAATACATCATTCTTGATATAGCTTGGAAGTTTTAATTCTTCTGGTGAGATCAGAACAAAACGAATACCCGGATAACGTACCAGCGCATGAATCAGAGAGTGTACGGTACGGCCGAATTTCAGATCCCCGCATAATCCGATCGTCATATTGTCAAGACGGCCTTTTAAAGAACGGATCGTGAGCATATCAGTAAGAGTCTGTGTCGGATGCTGATGTCCGCCGTCACCGGCATTGATTACCGGAATCGTGGCGTGCTGGCTTGCAACCATAGCAGCCCCTTCTTTTGGATGGCGCATTGCACAGATGTCTGCGAAGCAGGAAATTACACGGATTGTATCTGCTACACTTTCCCCCTTGGAAGCAGAACTTGAATCGGCAGATGAGAAACCAAGAACGCTGCCGCCAAGATTGATCATGGCTGCTTCGTGGCTTAATCTGGTACGTGTACTTGGTTCGTAGAAAAGAGTGGCAAGTTTTTTGCCCTCGCATGCATGTGCATATTTTTCGGGATTGGCTTCAATGTCTTTCGCAATATCCATCAGGTTGTCTAGTTCTTCCACGGAAAAATCTAGTGGACTTAATAAGTGTTTCATGTAAAAACCTCCTGTTTTATAAATAAGTTAATAAATCACTTACGGATTTTCTCTTAGGTGTGTCCGGATCGATATCCGGATGTCCGATCGCGATGAGAGCGGCAAGTTCCTGGTCTTCCGGAATCTGCAGCAGATCTGTGATACCGTCTTCATCCCAGATTCCCATAATAACAGTTCCGAGACCGGCATCATGTGCGGCGAGACAAAATGTCTGGCAGGCGGCGCCTACATCGAACATCTGCCAGCGGTCTTCTTTTTTGGTACTGTAAGAACCGTCACGTTCAAAGCCGCAACGGCCTTTTTTGAAAGTAACTGCTATCAGCATCGGTGCCTGCTTTATAATTTTTGCATTGAAATCTGGGGTATAATCGGTAACGATTTTATCAAGAACAGAAGAATCTTCAATTGCTGTATAACGTGTGATCTGGGTGTTTTTCCAAGATGGAGAATAAGATGCCGCCTCGATCACAGATTCTAATGTGGCATGATTTACAGAATCAGGTTTGAATTTGCGAATACTGCGTCTTGTTTTCATACATTCAATTGTATTCATGGTTTCACCTCCGTTTTCAAATCTTTCATACATCATATAATATTTAACATGGATTTTCAATGTCTTGAAATAATTTTTAAAGAAATTTAATCTATGTAATTTTTTGAAATGCTATGATACGGATGGGTAGATTTTATGGAAAGAATGTATTATAATTTAATAGATTTGCAGATTTTCTGCATAATATACATAAAGGAGAGAGTATATGGCATCATTGGAAGAGCTTAGGGCACAGCTTGGCAGTGTAGATGACAAGATCGTAGAACTTTACGAAGAGCGGATGAAACTCTGTGAAGAGATCGGAATCTGTAAGATTGAAAATGGCTATAAGACGTTTGACCGTCAGCGTGAAAAAAATACTATAACAGACGTGATGAACAAGGTATCATCCGATATTAATAAAAAGGGCATCGGGGAAGTGTATGAGCAGCTTCTTGCAATCAGCAGAAAGCTGCAGTATAAGCAGCTGGTTGAGGCTGGAGCACTTGGACGACTGCCGTTTATAGGAATTGATCTTCTGGATAAAGATACAGCCAGAGTTGTCTTTCAGGGGACGGAAGGTGCTTACAGTCAGGCTGCTATGGAGCATTATTTCGGAAAAGACTGTAATAATTATCATGTACATACGTTCCGGGAAGCAATGGAAGCAATCGAAGAAGGTGCAGCCGACTATGCGGTGCTTCCGATTGAAAATTCGACAGCAGGTGCAGTCAATGAGATTTATGATCTGCTGGTAGAATTTGAAAATTATATTGTCGGAGAGACGATCATTCCGATTAAAAATACGCTGTCCGGATTACCGGGGACAGACATTTCAGAGATTGAACGAGTATATTCCAAGGCAGAAGCATTGATGCAGGCATCACATTTTCTGGGAGATCATGGTGACTGGCAGCAGATCAGTGTGGCAAATACCGCACTGGCGGCAAAGAAGATCCTGGAAGATCAGGATAAGCGTCATGCGGCAGTGTGCAGTGCATATGCGGCATCTGTGTATGGTCTGTCCGTGCTTGCAGATAATATCAATGATGAAAAGAACAATTCTACCAGATTTATCGTGATCACCAATCAGAAAGTATTCCTGAAGGATGCAACAAAGATCAGTATCTGCCTGGAACTTCCACATGAAAGCAGTTCTCTTTATCATCTGCTGTCGCATTTTGCATACAATGATCTGAATATGACTAAGATTGAATCAAGACCAATGGAAGGAAAAAGCTGGGAATACCGCTTCTTCATTGATTTTGAGGGAAATCTTGCAGATCCGGCAGTAAAGAATGCAATCCGTGGTTTGCGTGAGGAAAGCAGAAACTTGAGAATTCTTGGAAATTATTAAAAGAAAAAATACAACGTCGAAGTCATCAGGCAGAGGCAGAAGGGATATATATTGGAGGAAAGACGATGAGAACAAATGAACTGATGTTATATAAACATATGGAGAACGGACAGATTCTGCAGGATATCACATTCTTGATCGAGAATTATCAGAATGACTATTATAATATGGAAGATATGAAAGGACTGTTATATGATGCAGTCAACGAGATCCTGGAGATGGCAGTCAGCCATGGATTCGAGGGTGATCTCTGGCATAATTATCTGACTTACCTGATGGCAAGCCATGAGAATGCTTACAGTACATCCTGCGAAATTGTCGGATCAGTAGATGGAAGCATCAATCAGGTTGCACTGCACGATTTCGAAATATTCAAAGAATTATTTGATTATGACTTCACAGATATGGAAAGTGTGATGGGCGTTGATTGTATTTCCATGCTGCATGATTATGTGGGAACAAGCGGACACGGAAGTGTATTCAACCAAAGAATCCGGGATCGTATCTGCGATCTGAGCAAATCACTTGCAAAAGCAGAGACGGCAGAAGAATTTAAGGCTGTTATAACACAGTTTTACAAGGAATTCGGTGTCGGAAAACTTGGACTTCACAAAGCATTTCGTATTGCGCACACAGAAGAGGGGGCATTGATCGAACCGATCACAAAAATTGCGCACGTACATCTGGATGATCTGGTAGGATACGAGATCGCCAAGAAAAAACTGATCGATAATACAAAAGCATTTGTTGAGGGAAAGAAAGCAAATAACTGTCTGCTGTTCGGTGATGCGGGAACAGGAAAATCTTCTTCTATCAAAGCAATCCTGAACCAGTACTATGACCAGGGACTGCGTATGATCGAAGTATACAAACATCAGTTTCAGGATCTGAATGATGTGATCGCACAGATTAAGAATCGCAATTACAAATTTATCATTTACATGGATGATCTTTCTTTTGAAGAATTCGAGATTGAATATAAATATCTGAAAGCTGTGATCGAAGGCGGACTTGAAAAGAAGCCTGATAATGTATTGATCTATGCAACTTCAAACAGAAGACATCTGATCCGCGAGACATTCAAAGATAAAGAAGACAGAGATGAAGAACTTCATACAAATGATACCGTTCAGGAAAAACTGTCTCTGGTTGCAAGATTCGGTGTTACTATATACTTTGGAAAGCCGGATAAGAAACAGTTCCAGGAGATTGTGCGTGAACTGGCAAAGAAAAACGGAATTGACATGTCAGACGATGAATTATTCCTGGAAGCAAATAAATGGGAATTAAGTCACGGTGGATTATCCGGAAGAACTGCCCAGCAGTTTATCGATTATCTGTCCGGAACCAGATAAAATGTAATGTATTGTAAAAAATGTGCAGAAATTAATCCTGCACATTTTTTATATTTGAAATATCGGAGTCAATGACCAGAGAATAGTTTGTATAGTAAACAACGAATCCCGGCTTTGCCCCGTTCGGCTTCTTGATATGTTTTTTCTGGATATAGTCGATCTCCACTTTGTCTGCTCCACGGTTTTTAGAGTAGTAAGCGGCCAGACGACCTGCTTCTTCAAAGGTACGGTCCGGAAGTTCATCCCCGCCGCTTTTGACGATAACGTGAGATCCCGGAGCACCTTTTGCATGGAACCACCAGTCATTGCCATTGGCAAAAGAAAAAGTAAGTTCTTCATTTTGCAGGTTGTTCTTTCCAACGTACATATCATAACCATCACTGGAAATGTAATGCATTGGTTTGCTGGTCAGTTTAACTTTTTTCTTCGTATGTTTTCTGCGGATATAGCCGCTCTGCATCAGTTCCTCTTTGATCTGAGCAAGATCCGCTTCGTTCAGAGCAATGTCAAGTGCGTTGCTGATAGATTCCAGATACTGGATATCATCGGCAGTTTCCTGGATCAGCTCCGTCAATGCTTCAAATGTACGCTTCTGTTTGTTGTATTTTGCAAAATAACGTTGTGCATTCTCGCCCGGAGTCTGTGTCGGATCAAGCGGGATAGTAATCTCTTCGTTGGTATAATAATTCAGGGCAGTCAGTTCTTTTGATCCCGGTTCCAGATTATAGCCGTAAGTATTGATCAGTTCTCCGTAAACTTTATATTTGTCACGCTTTTCCGTTCCCTTTAACTGCTTGGACTGAAGATCGTATTTTTTGCGGTTCCGTTCCAGTGCTGTCTGGACAACATGCCGGAGATCTGCACTTTTCTGATGGATTCTGGTCAGTGTGTTACGTGTGGAATAATACGTATAGAGGACTTCCGAGATGGAAAAGAACTCTTTTTTTGTATATTCGTTAAAATGTGTGACCGGAATGGCACTGAATTCCTTTGGTGCATTTCCATTATAATAAATAGAAGGATGGAAATTTCCCTGTCTTACGTCCTCCATATAATAGGTAAACTGACGGTACAGATGTGTCAGTACATCTTCGGAAAGATCATGCGCCGTCATGGAAGAGTCCACACCTGCAAGATAACAGATCTCTTCGGCAATGACCGGGCTGATACCTGTCATGCTGGAATAGATTGCTTTGGATATCGTCATTGGTTTTGCAAGGATTGCCGAAATGAATTCTTCCTGCGTAGCCGTCATCGGATTCTTTTTCGACATCGTATCCGGAATAAAGTAATCGCGTCCCGGCAATACTTCACGTACCGAACTCATCTGTGCAGAGACGTGCTTGATACTGTCGATGATGCGTCCGTTCAGATCACAGAAAATAATGTTGCTGTGTTTTCCCATGATCTCGATGATCAGTTTTTTCCTGCACAAGTCACCCATCTCATCCAGATGCTCAATATCCAGGTGGATGATACGCTCGAGTGACGGCTGGGAGACTGCGGTAATCCGTCCGCCTCCGATATGCTTGCGCAGAAGCATGCAGAATCCAGGAGCTGTCATCGGACTTGGTTTGTTCTCGTTGGTTAAATAGATAAGTGGAAGAGAAGCACTGGCAGAGATATAGAGCCTTTTTTGTCCTTCATTTCCTTTTATTGTTAAAAGCAGTTCGTCATTTTCTGGCTGGGCGATCTTCGAGATACGTCCGCCGACCAGAGTATGTTCTAATTCCTGAACGACTGCTGCGACTGTGATTCCGTCAAAAGCCATAAAAAGACCTTCCTTTCCTTACAGAATTTCATATTTGTCTAGTATAGCATAGTTGACGAACTTTGCCAAATGTCTTATAATAAATGCTGGTTTATTTTAAATAATGAATAAGAAGAGGATCATATCATGATTAAGAGTATGACAGGATTCGGACGTTGCGAAGCGGCTGATGAGAAACGAAAATTCACGGTTGAGATGAAGGGAGTGAATCATCGTTATCTGGATGCCAATATCCGTATGCCGAAGAAGCTTAATTTTTTTGAAAGTGCCATTCGAAGCCTTTTAAAGGAGAGTGTTCATCGTGGAAAGGTGGACATCTTTATTACATATGAAGACTTTTCGGAAAGCCAGGTTTCTTTAAAGTATAATGAGACGCTGGCAGCAGAATATCTGGAAAAGTTTAAAATGATGGAAGAAAAATTCTCACTGGAGAATGACATCCGTGTATCCACATTGTCCCGTTATCCGGAAGTCCTTACAATGGAAGAGAAGATGGATGATGAAGAAGAACTGTGGAAAGGACTTAAGAAAGCACTGGATGGTGCGATCGCACAGTTCGTACAGACTAGAACCGTAGAGGGAGAGAATCTGAAGAAGGATCTGATCGCGAAGCTGGACGGTATGCTTGAACTGGTCGGACAGATTGAAGAACGTGCACCGAAGATCATTGCGGAGTACAAAGAAAAGCTAGAAGGAAAAGTAAAAGAACTTCTGGAGGACACACAGATCGATGAGGGACGGATCGCATCAGAGATCGTGATCTTTGCGGACAAGATCTGTACCGATGAAGAAGTGGTACGTCTGAGAAGTCATGTGGAACATATGAAGGCAACCCTTCAGTCTGATGACAGTGGAATCGGACGTAAGCTTGATTTCATTGCACAGGAGATGAACCGTGAAGCGAATACGATTCTTTCGAAGGCGAATGATCTGGAGACTTCCAATATCGGAATCGAACTTAAGACAGAGATTGAGAAAGTCAGAGAGCAGATACAGAATATTGAATAAATTAGATTGTTAAAAGAGGGTATCCAAATGAGAGAAAAAGGGATTCTGATCGTTGTATCAGGTTTTTCGGGTTCCGGTAAAGGAACGATTATGAAAGAACTGTTAAAACAGTATGATAATTATGCATTATCCATTTCTGCAACTACCAGAAATCCACGTCCGGGAGAAAAAGACGGACGGGAGTATTTTTTTAAAACAGTAGAAGATTTTGAAAAAATGATTGCGAAAGAAGAACTGATAGAGTATGCTAGGTACGTGGATAATTACTATGGAACACCACGTGCATATGTAGAAGAGCAGCTAGATGCCGGGAAAGATGTAATCCTTGAGATAGAAATCCAGGGTGCATTGAAAGTGAAAGAAAAGTTCCCGGACACACTGCTTCTGTTCGTGACACCGCCGAGTGCAGAGGAACTTAAGAACCGTCTGGTAGGCCGTGGTACGGAGACAATGGACGTGATTGAATTCCGCATGAAGCGTGCAAAAGAAGAAGCACTGGAGATGGATCGGTATGACTACCTGATCGTAAATGATGACCTGCAGGAATGTGTAGAAGAGATGCATCAGATCATCCAGGGTGAGCACAGAAGAAGTTTCCGTAACGCTGAATTTATAGAGCATATGAAAGAAGAATTGAAAGGAGAATAAGTGTATGTTACATCCATCTTACACAGACTTAATGAAAGTGGTAAATAAAGACGTAGAAGAGGGCGAAACAAAAGTAGTTAACAGCCGTTACTCTATCGTTATGGCCACAGCAAAGAGAGCAAGAGAGATTATTGACGGATCTATGCCGCTCGTTGATGCAAAGGTTGGCGAAAAGCCGCTTTCTATTGCAATTGATGAGATGAATCAGGGAAAGATGACGATTATTGCACAGGATGAAGAGGAAGAAGAATAAAATCTGACACCTTAAGGATCCGTTGTAGACGGATTCTTTCAGACACATTGCTGACTGAGATACAAAAGGCAGATGCCGCAAGGTGTCTGCCTTTCTTGAACTGGATATAGCAAGATAGCAAAGATGTGTGCCGAATAGAATGCATACTGCAAAAATCAGAAATAAATAAAAAGGAGAACCGAATGAATATATTTTTCGTATCACTTGGCTGTGATAAGAACCTGGTAGATTCAGAGGTCATGCTTGGACTTCTGGATGCGAAAGGATACCAGATTGTTGATGATGAGACACAGGCAGATGTTATGGTGATTAATACCTGTTGTTTTATTCATGACGCAAAAGAAGAAAGTATCCAGACGATTCTGGATATGGCAAGATATAAAGAAGAAGGAAGATTAAAGGCATTGGTTGTAACCGGATGTCTGGCACAGAGATATAAGCAGGAGATTATTGATGAGATCCCGGAAGTTGATGTAGTGCTTGGGACGACTTCGTATGATAAGATTGTAGAAGCAGTAGAAGAAGCACTGGAAGGTAAATCAGAAGTAGAACTTGCCGATATCGATGCGCTGCCGCTTCCGGAGACAAAGAGACTTGTGACGACCGGAGGTCACTATGCATATCTGAAGATTGCAGAAGGCTGTGACAAACACTGTACATACTGTATTATCCCGAAAGTCCGTGGAAATTACCGCAGTGTACCGATGGAGCGTCTGATCAAAGAAGCACAGGAACTGGCTGACCAGGGCGTAAAAGAACTGATCCTGGTTGCACAGGAGACAACGGTATATGGACAGGATATTTACGGTGAAAAATCCCTGCATAAGCTTCTGAAAGAGTTATGTCAGATCAAAGGAATCCGCTGGATCCGCCTTCTGTACTGTTATCCGGAAGAGATTGATGACAATCTGATACAGGTAATGAAAGAAGAACCGAAGATCTGCCATTATCTGGATCTCCCAATCCAGCATGCAAGCGATGCGATCTTAAAGAGAATGGGAAGAAGAACTTCCAAGCAGCAGCTGATCGATACGATCACAAAACTGAGAAAAGAGATTCCGGACATCGCACTTCGTACAACGTTGATCACCGGTTTTCCAGGGGAGACACAGGAGCAGCATGAAGAAGTAATGGAATTCGTAGATGAGATGGAATTTGAAAGACTGGGCGTATTTACTTATTCGCCGGAAGAAGATACTCCGGCGGCGACCATGCCGGATCAGATCGACGAAGAAGTAAAAGAAGACCGTCAGGCAGATATTATGGAGCTGCAGCAGGAGATTGTATTCGATCAGGCAGAAGATATGATCGGAAAAGAAGTACTGGTTATGATCGAAGGAAAAGTTGCCGATGAGAATGCATATGTCGGAAGAACTTACCGCGATGCACCGAATGTAGACGGACTGATTTTTGTAAATACCGATGAAGAACTGATGACTGGTGATTTCGCAAAAGTGAAAGTTACCGGAGCAGCAGAATATGATTTGATAGGAGAGTTGATGTAATGAATTTACCAAATAAGTTAACTGTTTTAAGAGTAATCATGGTTCCGTTTTTTGTGTTTTTCATGCTGACAGGCGTGGGCGGAGCTGCAAACAAATGGATCGCATTGATTATTTTCTGCGTGGCAAGTCTTACAGATATGCTGGACGGAAAGATCGCCAGAGCCAGAAATCTTGTAACCAATTTCGGAAAGTTTATGGATCCGCTGGCAGATAAACTGCTTGTATGTTCGGCTATGATCTGCATGATCCCGCTTGGAAAACTGCAGGCATGGTTTGTAATCGTAATTATTGCAAGAGAATTTATCATCAGCGGATTCCGTCTGGTAGCAGCAGACAACGATATTGTGATCGCTGCAAGCTATTGGGGAAAGTTCAAAACGGTATCCCAGATGTTCATGCTGATCCTTCTGATCGCAGATCTTGGCGGTGTATTTAACATGATCGCACAGGTACTGATCTGGGTATCTCTGGTACTTACAATCGTATCTTTGATCGATTATATTGCAAAGAATGTACAGGTACTGACACAGGGCGGTATGTAGGCTCAGAAGAAATTTGTAAAAAAGGCAGATAAGGATTCTTTTGAAAGAAAACAGGTCGAAAGAGATATGAGAAGGTTCTTCTTCGGGAATGGTATTTCCCCGAGAAGAACCTTTTGCAAATTGTGCCAAAAAAAGAGAAAATTCCATACAAAAATGTAGAGAAAAATCAATTGACGAATGTCGAAATATATGAGAAAATAAATACAAGTATGGATGTTAAAGAGATAACAAACCTTACGATAAGCAAACTTACATAGTTGAAAGGAGTTTTAAAATGATTTATTCACAGGAAGTAGAAATGATGTGTCCGGTAGCTCAGGGTGCAAACCACGGACCAGCTCCGATTCCGGAAGAAGCAAAATGGGTTCAGGCTAAGGAAATTAAAGATATCTCTGGTTTTACACATGGTGTAGGCTGGTGTGCTCCTCAGCAGGGTGCCTGTAAATTAACACTGAATGTTAAAGACGGTATCATCCAGGAGGCTCTCGTTGAGACTATCGGATGTTCAGGAATGACACATTCAGCAGCTATGGCTTCTGAGATTCTTCCAGGAAAAACTATTTTAGAGGCATTAAACACAGACCTTGTTTGTGATGCTATCAATACAGCAATGCGTGAGTTATTCCTGCAGATCGTATACGGAAGAACTCAGAGTGCATTCTCTGAAGACGGACTTGCTATCGGAGCCGGACTGGAAGACCTCGGAAAAGGACTTCGTTCACAGGTTGGTACAATGTACGGAACATTAGCGAAAGGTCCTCGTTACCTTGAAATGGCAGAAGGATATGTAACAGGTATCGCTCTTGATGAGAACGATGAGATCATCGGATATCAGTTCGTAAGCCTTGGAAAATTCACAGACTTCGTAAAAGCTGGAGACACTCCAAACGAAGCTTGGGAGAAAGCAAAAGGACAGTACGGACGTGTTGCAGATGCAGTTAAGATCATCGACCCACGTAAGGAGTAATCTCAATATTTTAAGGTAATTTAATCAGGAGGATAAATTAATGGCTTTATTTGAATCATATGAAAGAAGAATTGATAAAATCAATGAAGTATTGGCTGGTTATGGTATTTCTTCTATCGAAGAAGCACAGCAGATCACAAAGGATGCCGGACTTGATGTATACAATCAGATCAAAGGTATTCAGCCAATCTGTTTTGAAAATGCATGCTGGGCATACATCGTAGGTGCAGCAATCGCAATCAAAAAAGGATGTAAGACAGCAGCAGAAGCTGCAGCAGCAATCGGAGAAGGACTTCAGGCTTTCTGTATTCCTGGATCAGTTGCTGATCAGAGAAAAGTAGGTCTTGGACATGGTAACTTAGGAAAGATGCTTCTGGAAGAAGATACAGAGTGTTTCGCATTCCTGGCTGGTCATGAATCATTCGCAGCTGCTGAGGGTGCTATCGGTATCGCAGAGAAGGCTAACAAAGTTCGTAAGAAACCTCTTCGTGTTATCCTGAACGGTCTTGGAAAAGATGCTGCAAAGATTATCTCAAGAATTAACGGATTCACATATGTTCAGACAGAATATGATTACTACACAGGAGAACTGAAAGAAGTACAGAGAATCTCTTACTCTGACGGACTCCGTTCTAAAGTTAACTGCTACGGTGCTAATGACGTACGTGAAGGTGTTGCAATCATGCACAAAGAAGGCGTAGACGTATCTATCACAGGTAACTCTACAAACCCGACACGTTTCCAGCATCCAGTTGCAGGTACATATAAGAAAGAATGTATCGAGCAGGGCAAGAAGTACTTTTCAGTAGCATCAGGCGGTGGTACAGGACGTACACTTCACCCAGATAACATGGCTGCAGGTCCTGCTTCTTATGGTATGACAGATACTCTTGGACGTATGCACTCAGATGCACAGTTCGCAGGATCTTCATCAGTACCAGCTCACGTAGAAATGATGGGACTGATCGGAGCAGGAAACAACCCGATGGTTGGTATGACTGTTGCAGTTGCCGTTTCTGTTGAGGAAGCAGCTAAGGCTGGTAAGTTCTAAGAAATTGAATATTTAGTTTGGCTTGTATAGGCCGGATTTGAAAAGAGAGAACGAAAACGTTCTCTCTTTTTTAAATCCTAAATTATTTGTTTAAGTTTTTATTCGCCGTAGAAAGCATCAGTTTCAACCGGTTCAACTGGTTGACTTCGCTTGCACCTGGGTCGAAATCAATTGCTACGATATTAGACTCCGGATAGCGTCTGCGAAGTTCTTTGATAACTCCCTTACCTACGACATGGTTCGGCAGGCAGGCGAATGGCTGTGTACATACGATATTTGGCGCACCACTGTGAATCAGCTCTAACATTTCTCCTGTAAGGAACCATCCTTCACCAGTCTGGTTACCAAGAGATACGATGTCCGAAGCCATCTTTCCAAGATCCTGGATCTTAGCTGGCGGTGTGAAGTGCTTGCTTGCTGCAAATGCTTCAGTTGCCGGAGCACGGAACCATTCCAGAACTTTGATACCAAGATTAGCTGTTGTGGCTTTTTTCTTTTCGAATCCAAGCTTTTCAACCTTGAAGTTCTGGTTGTAGAAGCAGTAGAGCAGGAAGTCCAGGAGATCCGGGACAACAGCTTCGGCTCCTTCACTTTCCAGGAGATCTACCAGGTAGTTATTGGCAGCCGGAAGGAATTTGACGAGAATCTCGCCGACAACGCCGACACGAGGTTTCTTAATATCCAGTAATTCAATGTTGTTGTCAAAATCTCCAATGATCTCACGGCAGAGACGTTTGAATTTACGCCTGCTCGGGTAGCCATTAGACAAGAAGTCCTGGCATACTTTCACCCATTTTCTGTGCATTGCATTGACAGATCCGGTAACTGCTTCATATGGACGCAGACGGTATACACATTTCATAAAAATGTCACCGAATATAGCACCATAGATGCCTCGTAAGATCAGCTTCGGAGTCAGCTTGAATCCTGGATTGTCTTCCAGACCGCTTAAGTTGATGGAGATAACCGGAATATTTCCGTATCCGGCCTTTTTAAGAGCACGGCGGATGAATCCGATGTAGTTGGAAGCACGGCATCCACCTCCGGTCTGACTGATGATCACAGCGATTTTATCTGTATCATATTTACCGGAAAGAATCGCTTCCATGATCTGACCGACTACCATCAGAGATGGATAGCAGGCATCATTGTTTACATATTTCAGGCCTACGTCTACAGCCTGTTTGTTGTCATTAGGCAATACCTGAAGGTTATATCCGGATGCGTTGAATGCAGGCTCCAGAAGCTCGAAATGGATGGGAGACATCTGTGGGCAGAGAATTGTATAATTCTTACGCATTTCTTTGGTGAATACGACCTTTTTTATTGCAGAAGAATGAATGGTACGTTTTTCCCCACGTTTCTCTCTGACACGGATTGCGGCAAGCAGTGATCTGACACGGATTCTTGCGGCGCCTAAGTTATTAACCTCATCGATTTTTAAAGAGGTGTAGATCTTGTCAGAGCCATTCAGTATTGATGCCACCTGATCAGTCGTAACAGCATCCAGACCACATCCGAAAGAATTTAACTGGATCAGATCCAGGTTGTCTACCGTCTTTACGTAGTTTGCTGCAGCATACAGACGGGAATGATACATCCACTGATCCATAACATTGAGCGGATGCTCGGCAGGATTTAAGTGGGAGATGGAATCTTCCGTCAGAACTGCAATATTATAAGAATTGATCAGTTCTGGAATACCATGGTTTACCTCCGGATCGATGTGATACGGACGTCCTGCAAGAACAATACCACGGTTTCCGGTTTCGTTTAAGAACCTGATCGTCTCTTCACCTTTTTTCTGCATATCTTTTCTGCATGCAGCGAGTTCTTCCCAGGCAGTATGCGTTGCTTTTTTGATCTCGTCAGCCGGGATATGGAACTTTCCGGATAATTCATCAACCAGTCGGTAAGAGATGGTGTCTTCGCTGGCAAAAGAAATAAATGGATGAAGAAAATCTACTTCTCCGTGAACAATTGCATCAATGTTGTTTTTGATATTTTCCGGGTAGGAAGTTACGATCGGACAGTTGTAATGGTTATTGGCTTCCGCGAATTCATTCCTCTCATATGGAATGCTGGGATAAAAGATGGTGTGGATACCGTTGTTGATCAGCCATTGTACATGTCCGTGTGCCAGCTTTGCCGGATAACATTCGGATTCACTTGGGATGGAATCAATTCCCAGTTCGTATACCTTGCGGTTTGACACAGGAGAAAGAACAACCCGAAATCCCAGTTCATTAAAGAATGTGAACCAGAACGGATAATTCTCGTACATGTTCAGTACACGAGGAATACCAATGATTCCGCGAGGAGCATTTTCCTCTGCCAATGGTTCATAATCAAAATAGCGTTTTAATTTATATTCAAATAAGTTCGGAAGCTTGTTAGTTGTTTTCTGTTTCCCGAGACCACGTTCACAACGGTTACCTGTGATGAACTTACGTCCGCCGCTGAAATGATTGATCGTCAGGCGGCAGTTATTCGTACATCCCTTGCATTTTGTCATAGTAGTAGAATATTCCATGGCTTCAATATCTTCGATGGAAAGCATGGTTGTACCTTCGCAGTCAACGTAACGCTCACGTGCGATCAGTGCAGCACCGAATGCGCCCATGATACCGGCAATATCCGGACGAATGGCTTCGCAGTTGGCAATCTTTTCAAAGCTCCGCAGTACAGCGTTGTTGTAGAATGTTCCTCCCTGAACAACGATGTGTTTACCGAGTTCAGATGCATCGGACACCTTGATAACTTTAAATAATGCGTTCTTGATTACGGAGTAAGCAAGACCGGCTGAAATATCTGCAACCTCCGCACCCTCTTTCTGAGCCTGTTTTACTTTTGAATTCATGAAAACAGTACAGCGGGTACCAAGGTCAATCGGGTTTTTGGCAAATAATGCTTCATGAGCAAAATCTTCTACCGTATAATTTAGAGATTTTGCAAATGTTTCAATAAAAGAACCGCATCCGGATGAACAGGCTTCATTCAATTGTACGCTGTCAACCGTCTGATTCTTGATCTTGATACATTTCATATCCTGGCCTCCGATATCCAGGATACAGTCTACATCCGGTTCAAAGAAGGATGCGGCATAGTAATGAGAAACTGTCTCTACCTCTCCTTCGTCTAACAGGAGGGCAGCTTTGATCAGTGCCTCACCATAGCCGGTAGAGCAGGAGTGAACAATCTCCACGCCTTCCGGCAGTTTACTGTAAATGTCTTTGATGGCAGAGATCGTTGTACCAAGAGGATCTCCTTCATTATTATGATAGAAAGAATATAATAAAGTACCGTCTTCGCCTACCAGGGCAGCTTTGGTTGTGGTGGAACCTGCATCAATACCAAGGAATGCTTTTCCCTGATAAGTGGCAAGATCCTTCACAGGTACCTGATGTTTTGCATGACGGTTTTCGAATTCTTTAAAATCTGCTTCCGTTGCAAACAGCGGCTCCATACGATCCACTTCGAATTCCATTTTGATCTTTCCTTCCAGACGGTGCTGCATATCAATGAGAGGCACGTCCAGATCTTTCTTTGAATTCAGAGCAGAACCGGCTGCTGCAAACAGATGGGAATGTGTCGGGGCGATGATGTGTTCATCGTCCAGCTTTAGTGTGCGGATGAAAGCTTCGCGCAGTTCAGAGAGGAAATGAAGAGGTCCTCCTAAGAATGCAACATGTCCGCGGATTGGTTTACCACAGGCCAGTCCGCTGATAGTCTGGTTGACAACTGCCTGGAATATAGAAGCAGCAAGGTCTTCTTTGGCAGCACCATCATTGATCAGAGGCTGGATATCCGTCTTGGCAAATACACCACATCGTGCAGCAATGGTATAGAGAGCTTTATAATTTTTTGCATATTCGTTCAGTCCGGAGGCGTCAGTCTGTAAAAGAGATGCCATCTGATCGATGAAGGATCCTGTACCACCGGCACAGACGCCGTTCATACGCTGCTCTACATTACCACCTTCAAAGTAGATAATCTTGGCATCTTCCCCGCCGAGTTCGATAGCAACGTCTGTCTGAGGTGCATAGTCCTGGAGAGCAGTAGATACAGCGATCACTTCCTGTACAAACGGTACACCAAGATGTTTCGCAAGAGTCAGTCCGCCGGAACCGGTAATGACCGGTGATGCATGGACAGGACCTAATTTATGTACCGCTCTTCCTAACAGATCGGAAAGAGTTTCCTGGATGTTCGCGAAATGCCTCTCATAATCAGAAAATACCACTTCATTATTCTCATCTAATATGGCAATCTTTACGGTTGTAGAACCGATGTCGATACCAAGTGCGTATAATTCTTTTTGATTCATATTATGTAACTCCTTATCATGTTGATCTATATGTCTTTCTTCTTATTAAATGCATTTTGCTTAATTGCAACCTGTAACATTATACGACAAAAGTTCTCAAAAGACAATTAACAAATGTTGAAGATATGTTAAAAAGAGATGAACTTTACTTGGCACAATTGACAAATATCAGTTGGGAAGGTAGAATATCTACAGTGTGAGAATAAACGTAAAGGAGCAGTTATATGAACAATTGGTTAGATAAACTTGAACGGAAATTTAGCAGATATGCTATTCCAAATTTGATCACATATATTATAATATTATATGCAGCCGGATTTGCGCTGGAGTTGATTAACCCGACGTTCTATAGCCAGTTCTTAAGTCTGGATGCCAGCAAGATTCTCCAGGGGCAGATATGGAGAATTGTTACATTTATTATCCAGCCTCCGTCTGACAGTCTGATCTTTATTGCATTTGCACTGTATCTCTATTATATGATAGGGAAGCAGTTAGAGGCAGCGTGGGGGGCGTTTCGTTTTAATCTGTATTTCTTTTCGGGAATGCTCTTTATTGTACTGGGAGCCATACTGGCATATTTACTGACAGGCACTGTGTTACCAATGGATACATGGTATCTGAATTTATCGTTATTCTTTGCATTTGCAGCACTGTATCCGGATATCCAGCTGTTATTATTTTTCGTTATTCCGATTAAGATCAAATGGCTGGCTATACTTGATGGCTTGTATTTTATCTATGCGATTGTGCAGGCTTTTCTTCCGGCCTACGGCGGAGGTGTTTTCGGTATATATTATAAGGCGAATGCGCTTGCAGCATTTATCTCAATACTGAACTTTATCATTTTTTTCCTGAGTTCACGTAATATGAAGCCTTACACACCAGGTCAGATGAAAAGAAAGAATGATTTCAAACGCAAGATGAGACATGCGGAAAGACCGGTAAACAGCTATGCAAATGGGGCAAAACACAGATGCGCAGTCTGCGGAAGAACAGAACTGGATGATCCGAATCTGGAATTCCGGTATTGTTCAAAATGTAATGGCAATTATGAATATTGCCAGGATCATTTGTTCACACATACACATGTTAAATAATCAAGAGAGGAATAGGAGAAATATGAAAAAAACAAAAATTATCTGTACAATGGGACCAAATACAAATGATGAAACCCTGATGAGAAAGTTAGTTCAGAATGGAATGGACATTGCAAGATTTAACTTTTCACACGGTGATCACGAAGAACAGAAGGGCCGTATGGATATGTTAAAGAAGATTCGTGAAGAAGAGAACAAACCGATCGCAATTCTTCTGGATACAAAAGGACCTGAGATCCGTACAGGTGTATTAAAAGATGGAAAGAAAGTACAGCTTGAAGCAGGAGAGATATTTACCCTGACAACAGACGAGATTGTCGGAGATAACAAGATTGTTTCTATTACATACAAAGGTCTGGTAGAAGATGTCAAAGCCGGAAGTACGATCCTGATCGATGATGGTCTGATTGAACTGAAAGTAAAAGATAAAAAGGGAAATAACATCAATTGCGAAATTGTCAATGGCGGCGAGCTCGGAGAAAAGAAAGGTGTTAATGTACCAAACGTTGCGATCCGTCTTCCAGCTATCACAGATAAAGACCGTGATGACCTGAAATTCGGTGTGGAGCAGGGTGTAGATTTTATTGCAGCTTCATTTGTCAGAAATGCAGAATGTATTCTGGAGATCAAATCATTCTTAAGAGAATGTAAGGCTCCGTATATCCCTGTAATTGCAAAAATCGAGAACTTTGAAGCAATCAAGAATATTGATGAGATTATCCGTTGCGCAGACGGAATCATGGTAGCCAGAGGAGATCTTGGTGTTGAAATTCCGGCAGAGGAAGTTCCATACCTTCAGAAGACAATTATCCAGAAATGTAACGATAACTTTAAACCGGTTATCACAGCTACACAGATGCTTGATTCTATGATGCGTAATCCACGTCCTACAAGAGCAGAGGTTACAGATGTTGCCAATGCGGTATATGACGGAACAGATGCAGTCATGCTTTCCGGAGAGACAGCTCAGGGTAAATATCCGTTAGAAGCTTTACAGATGATGGTTCATATTGTTGAAAATACAGAGGAGCATCTGGATTATGATATGATCCTTAGAAAAGCAGGAGAACACAGACTTAAGAGTGCATCCAGCGCACTTGCAAATGCAACAGTAACAACGGCTAATAATCTTCGTGCTAAATGTATCGTAACACCAACTGTATCAGGTGCTACGGCAAGAGTTGTATCTAAGTTCAAACCTAAGACAGGTATTATCGGTATCAGCCCGGATGAGGCAACACTGAGAAGAATGCAGATCAACTGGGGAGTTATGCCGCTGAAATCAGTTGCTGTATATACAACAGAAGATATCTGTGATACTGCAATCGATCTGATCTGTGCAAAGAAGCTTGCAGAAGCAGGAGACATGGTTGTATTAACGCTTGGAATTCCATCTACAAATGTATCTGAGAACAGAACAGTAAGTAACATGATGAGAATTGCGATGGTAGATGACAGAAAATAAAAATAGTAAATAAGCAGGACTGCTTATAAAGAACCAGAAAGCAATGAGGCTGAATCAGCCTGGGCCTTCTGGTTCTTTGCATGTTTTTGAGAAAGTTTCTCCTTGACATACAGCGAAAATTCACTTATAGTGTTCCTGTAGAGAACTACTAAAGAATCAAAAGGTGGATGACGAAGATGGAACAGACATCATTTACAGAGCGCCTGATGGAATTCGGACTCACAAGACAAGAAGCAAGCATTTATCAGTGCCTGCTGACAGAGGGAAAGGTAACTGGATACGAAGTTGCTAAACAGACCGGAATATCCAGATCCAATGCATATAATTCTCTGGCTAGTATGACAGAGAAAGGTGCGGCTTACCTTGTAGAAGAGGCCAGTACCAGAAAATATGTGCCTGTCCCGCTTAACGAATTCTGTAAGAATCGTATCCGTAAGCTGGAGGAATCCGGAAAATGGCTGCAGGAACATATGCCGACGGAGAAAGCGTATGTAGAAGGATACATTACAATTGAAGGCGCAGAGAATATACTGAATAAGATAAAGAATCTGTTATCTCAGGTTGATCAGAGAGTCTATATCAGTTGTACAAGAAATTATCTGCTGCTTCTGATCCGGGAGCTTGATACATTGATGGAAGAAAGAAAAAAAGTGGTGATCATCACCGATCAACCGGCGACCTTTCACAATGCAAAAGTATATTTTGGAGAAAATAGAGGAATGCAGATAGGAATCATTGCCGATTCGAAATATGTACTGACAGGTGAATACGGAGAGGGGAGTATGAATACATGTCTCTATTCCGGACAGAAAAACTTTGTAGAATTGTACAAAACAGCACTTGCGAATGAGATAAAGTTATTATCTATACGAGAGGAGAACAAGGATTGATGAAAAAAGAACCATTTGTAACAAAAGCACAGTTAGACGAGATTATTAAAACTTATCCGACACCGTTTCATTTATATGACGAAAAAGGAATCCGTGAGAATATGAAAGCTTTAAAAGAAGCATTTTCGTGGAATAAAGGATACAGAGAGTATTTTGCGGTAAAGGCAACGCCAAATCCGTTTCTGATCAATATTTTAAGAGAGTATGGATGTGGATGTGACTGTTCTTCCTATACAGAACTGATGCTTTCCGATGCAATTGGGGCAACAGGAGAAGATATCATGTTTTCTTCGAATGATACTCCGGCAGAGGAATTTGTACTGGCAGATAAGCTGAATGCAATCATCAATCTGGATGACATCACACACATTGATTTCCTTGAAGAAGCAATCGGACATATTCCGGAGACGATCAGCTGCCGCTACAATCCGGGTGGAATGTTCAAGATCAGTAATGACATCATGGATAATCCGGGAGATGCGAAATATGGAATGACAACAGAACAGTTATTTGATGCATTTAAGATTTTAAAGGGAAAAGGTGCCAAAGAATTCGGCATTCATGCATTCCTTGCAAGTAATACAGTAACCAATGAGTATTATCCGATGCTTGCGAAAGTTCTGTTCGAAGTTGCAGTAAAGCTTCAGAAAGAAACAGGTGTACATATCAAATTTATTAACCTGTCCGGTGGTGTAGGTATCCCTTATAAACCAGATCAGGAGCCAAATGATATCCGTGCGATTGGTGACGGTGTGCGCCGCGTATATGAAGAAGTACTGGTACCTGCCGGTATGGGTGATGTAGCGATCTATACAGAGATGGGACGTTTTATGATGGGACCTTACGGATGCCTGGTTACAACGGCAATTCATGAAAAGCATACACACAAAGAATATATTGGTGTAGATGCATGTGCAGTTAACCTGATGCGTCCTGCTATGTACGGAGCTTATCATCACATTACTGTAATGGGTAAAGAAAATGCACCTTGCGATCACAAATATGATATAACAGGATCGTTGTGTGAAAACAATGATAAATTTGCAATCGACCGTATGCTTCCGAAGATTGATATGGGTGATGTGCTGGTAATTCATGATACGGGAGCACATGGCTTCTCTATGGGATATAATTACAATGGAAAATTAAAATCTGCCGAAGTGCTTCTGAAAGAAGACGGGACTACACAACTGATCAGAAGAGCAGAAACACCGGCTGATTATTTCGCAACATTCGACTGCTTTGATATCGGAAAAAAACTGATTGAAAAATAGTTGTGGAAAAAATCGGGTTTAGATATAATGATAGTGTCCTTTCAATTAAGAAACGGGCACTATCATTTTTTATGAGGAGGCAATAAAATGAAAAAACATGGTGTACTGGCGCTGGTGCTGGCCGGAGTGATGTTACTGTTATGCGGATGTGGAGGTATGACAACGGACGATGCAAAGGATTATGTACAGTCTGCTTTGGATTGTGGATACAAAGCAGAAGTTAAGAAGTATGCCGAGATAACAGAGACGACAGAAAAAGAAGCCAAAAAAGAATACGAGACAAATCTTGATACGATTATGAAAGAAGCCGGCTTTGATGACACCGGTGTATCAGATGAATTAAAAGCGGACTATCGTTCGATGTTTGAAAAAATGTTAAAGAGTGCAAATTATAAAGTGAAAGAAGCAAAAGAAACAGAAGATGATGAATTTACTGTAACTGTTGAAGTGTGTCCGTTTACGGCATTTTCTACTGTATCAGATGAGCTTGATCAATGGGTGACAGACACATATTCGAATGTAGAAACAATTCCATCAGATGAAGAGCTTAATGAGGCAATCATGCGGAAGATGTATGAAATTATGAGTGCAAAACTCGCTGACCCGACGTATGGCGATAAGATGGAAAAAGAAGTTCACGTAAAGGTGAATAAAGACGGAGCATATTATATTCCGAATGATGATCTCACGGCAGTAGATGATGCACTGTTCCCGCAGAATCAGCTTTAGGTTCCGGTAAACAAAATATGAATTAAAAACTATGTAAAACACAGGTTTTGGGGATTGACATCCCTGGAATCTGTGTTGTATTATATACAAAAATAATTGAATAACATTCTGTTGTTCGGTCTTATTTAATTTCAGATAAATGATCAAAAGGCAGGTCATGCTTCTCATATGACGTTGCCAGATAACCCATTTATAATCTATCCAAGTGAATATGGAATAATCTGACAGATTTTACGTTGTGTTTGACATGGAAAGGAGGTATTTACAACGGTCGGATTAATATAAATAACAAGAAAGAGAGGAATTGTATGACGAAGATTCAAAAAAGTAAGAAAACGATAGCTTCGTTACTGGCAGGGATATTGCTATGTCAGGTCTCTGCGTTTGGCGTGTCACAGACCAGTGTGAATGCGGAAAATCCGGCAAGGAAGATGAGTTTTGAAGTTGTAGGAGAAGGTTCCGTAACAGTAACAGATGTAGAGGATTGTATAAGAACGGTCCAATCAGGCAGTGAAATAACAGTGCCTGATGGAATGTGTATACGTGTACAATCGGATGCAGAAGAAGACACCAGGATCAGCATGAAGATACTTGATGAAGAAGGTAGATACGAGCTGGAAGACACTTCGGTGACAGAGGGGAAGAGTTACTGGCGTGATATTACAGCTATGGGTATGAACAAGAAAGTAGTCATAACATTCGGGAATGGAGCAGAAAGAAGCAGTGTATATTCAAGAAGAATGGTACAGGCGCGGGGAAATCAGCAAAAGCCGGAAGTAGGGGATGTATTTACCGGAAATTGTGTGGTCACGGCTGTGAATGGTGGAAACGGTCATACGGTACACGGGGTAACCATGGGCGGATTTACCGGAATCCTTGCCGGCGTTACTGCAAACGGAGGGTGTGCGGATCATACGGCTGCTGCGCCATATACAGGGCAGGAATGCACCTATAAATACACCATCACTGCAGTGAATAAAGCAACGGGAGAAGTTACAGGAAATTTATACTGTACGAGTGTGACTGGGGCAACGGATGGCGTGACAAAAGACAGCAGCGGCAGGCTGATCGGGTATCAGAGAGTCAGCGGAACTGCCGTCATACACCGCAGTTACAACGGGTATGCAAAGTTAAAAAAAGGGAAGACACTGACAACGCTTACAGATGGTAATGCAGAATATTCTTTGGAAGGTGCGGCCTACGGAGTCTATTCAGATCGTGGCGCAACGAAAGAAAACGCTGTATTTACAACGGACAAAAACGGAGAGTCTAATACGCTGGAATTAGAAGAAGGTATGTATTATGTAAAAGAAAAGAAAGCACCAAAAGGATATAAACTGGATGAGAGGATATATCCGGTAACAGTTACATCCGGACAGACAGCAGAAGTAAATGTGAAGGATGTACCGGTGTATTCAGATATAGAATTACTCCTGGATAAAATCGATCAGGAGAGCAAAGAGGGAAAAGCACTTGGCGGTGGAAGCCTGGAAGGTGCAGAGTTTACAGTACGCTTTTATGCAGGCAGATATACGCAGGAAGCTTTGCCTGAAAAACCTTCGAAAGTATGGGTGTTACGTACCCAAAAGGAGAATGACGTCTGCAGAAGTAAACTGGGAAAAGAGTATCAGATATCCGGTGATGATTTTTATTATGCAGAAAATGGAGATAAGCCGGTGCTTCCGCTTGGAACAGTCAGCATTGAAGAAACCAAAGCACCAAAAGGATATATGCTGGAACAAGCTTATATAGAAGGAGATAACGGAAAACTTGCAGAAAATTATTACCTGACACAGATCGTTCAGAATGGAAATCAGACCAATATACAGGGTGGAAACAACTATAAAATAGCAGACCGTATATGTAGAGGGGATATTGAATTTCAGAAAAAAGATGAAGAAACACAGATGGCAATGGCAGGAATTCCGTTTCAGATCACATCGGTAACGACGGGTGAATGTCACCGGATCATGACAGACGAAAATGGATATTTTTCATCGGCATCTGATTATACGAAACACAGCAAAGATACCAATAGCGGACAATCTGAAAGTGGTGTGTGGTTTGGAACGAACAGTAACGGAGAAAGTGTAGAGGTAAATGATGCATATGGTGCATTTCCTTATGATACCTATCGGTTGGAAGAACTTCGCTGTGAAGAAAATGTAGATAAAGTTCTGTATAAAGGAACATTCCGTATTTCCAGAGACCGGTATGTTGTTGATCTTGGGACAATACTTAATCCAGATCTTACAATTGCAACATCAGCAAAAGATGAAGCAACCGGAACACATTATTCAAATGCAGACGAAAAAGTAACGATCATAGATGCCGTTACTTATACAGGTTTGAAAAAAGGGCAGGAATATGTCATGAAGGGTACATTGATGGACAGGGAAACAGGGGAAATGATTCTGGATGGCGAAAACAGAAATATTACTGCTTCTAAGAGATTTAAGCCGAAGACAGCCGAAGGCAGTGTGGAAGTGAAATTTGAATTTGATGCAAAGTCTCTGGCCGGAAAAAGTATTACAATATTTGAAGAATGCATGTTGGATAATACAGTGATCGCAGTGCATAAGGATCTGGAAGATACAGATCAGATGATTCATTTCCCAAAATTAAAAACTTCTGTAAAAGACGAAGTAACAGATATGAAGATGGTAAAAGCTGAGAAAGATATGCGGATTATAGATACGGTAGAATATCATAATCTGAAAAAAGGGAAAAAATACAAGATTACCGGAACATTAATGGATAAGGAAACAGGAAAAGCAGCAAGAAGTGCGTCTGGCAGAAAGATAACAGAAAGTGTAGAATTTGTTGCAGAAGGAAAAGACGGAACAGCGGAAGTAGAATTTGTGTTTGATGGAAGTAATCTTGCAGGAAAGACATTGGTCGCATTTGAAAAATTATATTATGGTGATAAATTATATGCAGTACATACAGATCTGGAAGATGAAGATCAGACAATCCATGTGCCGTCAGCAGGGACAACGGCTTCTGACAAAAATACAGGGACACATCATGCATATGCCGGTGAATATGTAGAACTTACAGATACGATAGAATACAGGAATCTACTGCCTGGTGAAACCTACACATTACATGGAACGGTAGTCGAGAAGGAGACAGAACAGCGGTTGAGTGAAGAAAAACAGCAGGAATTTATTCCGGAAAAGGCAGATGGCAGTATTGAAATTGCATTTGAAATCAATGGAACTGATCTGTCGGGAAAAACGGCAGTCATATATGAAGAGATTAAAATAGACGGAAAAAGCATCGCAGAACATAAAGATCCGGAGGCAAAAGAACAAAGTATTTATTTCCCGAAGATTGGTACAAAAGCTATGGATAAAAAGTCAAAGACGCAGGAAGGAGATGCAAGAGAAAAGCAGACAATCATAGATCAGGTGTCTTATGAAAATCTGCTGCCTGGCGAAACTTACATATTAAAGGGCGTTTTGATGGATAAAGCGGACGGGAAAGAAATGACAGATAAAAACAACAGAAAAATCACAGGCAGAACAACATTTACGCCGGAAAAATCAGCAGGAACAGTTGAAATGACATTCGAACTTGATGCACGTGAATTGGGCGGGAAAGCGGTTGTGGTATTTGAGAATCTGTATGATGAGGAAGATCATCTGATTGCAGATGAAGCGAATATAGATAATGCGGATCAGACAATTATATATAAGAATAATGAAAAATCTGCAGTATCGCCGAAAATCAACACAGACAATCCGAAACCATCTTCATCCATCCGTAAATCACCGAAGACAGGAGTGGAAAATCATACATTTTTATGGATGTTGACGCTTGGATCTCTGGGAACAGCGGTTGCGGCCGGAATTGCAATTTATAGAAAAAAACGGGATTGATGAAAGTTAAGCACTAGCGGAAGAAAATAGAATCTTCTGTTAGTGCTTTTTGTATAAAAAAAGAAACATCTACTTCTTACGAAAACATAGTAACAAAAATAGTAAGAAAAGTAAATGTCTCTAATCGTTAAACCCCTTGATTTTACTGGGTTTTTGAATGCGGATAGTGGGACTTGAACCCACACGAAGTCACCTCCGCAAGATTTTGAGTCTTGTGCGTCTGCCATTCCGCCATATCCGCATATGTGTTGTTCACACAACAAAATAAATTATAACTATAAATGTATCGTCTGTCAATCTTTTTTTAAAAAAAAGAAAAGGTGAATGTGACAGATAAGGGAAGAATAAGTAGGAGTAAAAATTAGCCTTTTAAAAAGAAGCAAATTGGTGTATAGTAAGATAGTGATTTTATAAGAAAATGAACTATTTAGGTGGAGAGATAAAATGAGCAGTAAAATTGTTCTGATAGATGGCCACAGTATTTTGAACCGCGCCTTTTACGGGCTGCCGGATCTGATGAATGCAGAAGGCCTTCATACAAATGCAATATATGGATTTCTGACGATTATGTTTAAACTTCTGGAAGAAGAAAAACCAGACTATCTGACGGTGGCATTTGATGTCCATGCTCCGACTTTCAGACATAAAATGTATGCAGAATATAAAGGCACCAGAAAGCCGATGGCTGATGAACTAAGGCAGCAGGTTCCTGTGATCAAAGAAGTGCTTCAGGCAATGGGAGTGAAGACGATCGAATGTGCGGGTCTGGAGGCCGATGACCTGATCGGTACACTTTCCAAGCGTTGTGAGCGCAAGGATATGGAAGTTGTGGTTATTTCCGGAGACCGTGATCTGTTGCAGCTGGCGACTGAGCATGTAAAGATCCGAATTCCGAAGACGAAGCAGGGCAGAACGGAGATAGAAGATTATTATGCCAAAGATGTTTTTGAACGCTATCAGGTGACACCGGAAGAATTCATCGATCTGAAAGCGTTAATGGGCGACACGGCAGATAATATTCCGGGAGTTCCTGGTATCGGGGAAAAGACAGCGACAAAGATCATTACACAGTATCACTCGATAGAAACGGCGCACGATCATGTGGAAGAACTGAAGCCGCCGAGAGCGTCTAAATCATTAAATGAATACTGGGATCTTGCGGTGCTCAGCAAAGAACTTGCAACAATCAATGTGAATGCTGAGTTTTCATATGAACTTTCAGAAGCAAAACTGGGTAACATATACACTGAGGAAGCATATGTCTTCTTTCAGAAACTAGAGTTTAAAAATCTTCTTTCCAGATTCGATGTTGCGGCACCGGCAAATAAGATCGAGGATGGTTTCAGGATTATCACTTCAAAAAGAGAGGCAGAAGAGATTTTTGCAAAGGCTGAAAAGGCACAGACGACAGGAACAGTACTTTTTAAAGATATGGAAAATGTATTGCCGTTATTTGCAGATCAGGCCGGACTCGGAGGTATCGGTCTGTGCTTCTCAAATGAAGCAGGCTTTTGTATAAAAACCGGGAATGATATATCAGGAGAATGGCTTTTGGAAAAGCTTGCAGATGTGGCAGAAACGACAGATACATTTTCGATGTTTCATCTGAAAGAATCAATGGATCAGATTAAGATCCGGAAACCGGAAAATTGTTTTGATGTGAGTGTGGCTGCATATCTGCTGAATCCACTTAAGAATAATTATACATGGGAAGATGTTGCGAGAGAACATCTGGACCTGATGGTTGATGAAAAGGCAGATCAGGAAATAAAGGCCTGCTATGAAGCTTATACAAATTATGCATCAGTAGAAGTCCTGAGCCGGAAATTAGCGGATACGAAGATGGATACCTTGTTCCGGGAAATTGAGATGCCGCTGGTATTTACATTGTTCGATATGGAGCAGAATGGTATCCGTGTTGAGGCAGAAGCATTAAAACAGTATGGCAATCAGCTCGCCGGCAAGATCGGTGATCTGGAAAAGGAGATCTACGAAGAGGCTGGCGAAACATTTAATATTAATTCGCCAAAACAGCTGGGTGTGGTATTGTTTGAAAATATGAAGCTTCCGGGTGGGCGAAAGACAAAGACGGGTTATTCCACTGCTGCAGATGTTCTTGAAAAACTGGCGCCGGAACATCCGGTAGTTGCAAAGATTTTGGAATACAGACAGTATACAAAGCTCAAATCCACATATGCGGACGGACTGGCAAATTATATTCAGGATGATGGAAGGATTCATGGAAAATTCAATCAGACGATCACGGCAACCGGAAGAATCAGCAGTACAGAACCAAATCTTCAGAATATTCCGGTGCGGATGGAGCTTGGCCGCCTGATCCGTAAAGTATTCATTCCGGAAGATGGATACCGGTTCGTGGATGCCGATTATTCACAGATCGAACTTCGCGTATTAGCACATTGTTCCGGAGATGAGCATCTGATCCGGGCATATAAAGAACAAAGTGACATTCACCGTATTACAGCATCGCAGGTATTTCATATACCGTTTGATGAGGTGACTCCGCAGCAGAGAAGGAATGCAAAAGCCGTAAATTTCGGTATTGTGTATGGAATCAGTTCATTTGGACTGAGTCAGGATCTGAGCATTACACGAAAAGAGGCTGCAAAATATATTGATGATTATTTTGCAACCTATCCGGGAATCAAGACATTTCTGGATCATGCAGTGACACATGCAAAAGAAGAAGGGTATGTGGTAACACTGTTCGGAAGAAGACGTCCGGTTCCGGAGCTTTCTTCCAGTAATTTCATGCAACGTTCGTTCGGAGAGCGGGTGGCAATGAATTCTCCGATTCAGGGAGCGGCAGCAGATATCATAAAGATTGCAATGATCCGGGTGAATCAGAAACTGAAAAAACAGAAGATGAAATCAAGACTTGTCTTACAGGTGCATGATGAACTTCTGATAGAAGCATACGAACCGGAACTGGAAGCAGTTCAAAAGATTTTAAAAGAAGAGATGGAGCATGCGGCCAAATTAAAGGTGCCGCTTGAAATAGACATGCATACAGGAGTGAACTGGTACGAAGCAAAATAAGAGGTGTGAGAGATGAAGATTATAGGAATTACCGGAGGAGTAGGCGCAGGGAAAACACAGATTTTGGAATATCTGAATAATAAATATGGTGCGACTATTTGTATGGCAGATGAAGTAGGAAAGAAACTGCAGAAAAAAGGAACAGAATGCTTTGATGAAATTGTTGCACATTTCGGAGAGAAAATTCTGGATGAAAAAGGAGAGTTGGACCGGACAAAGCTTTCAGACATTGTTTTTGCCGACAGGGTTGAACTTTCTGTACTGAATGGGATTGTACATCCAAAAGTAAAAGAAGAAATTCAGAAGAAGATTGCAAGAGAAGAACGCAAAAGTACGAATCTGATGCTGATTGAAGGAGCACTTCTGATCGAGGATCATTATGAGGAGATCTGTGATGAACTTTGGTATGTGTATGTGGAAGATTCGATCCGCAGAAAACGTCTGAAATATGCAAGAGGATATGAGGACTGTAAAGTGGATCAGATTTTCGAAGCACAACTTCCGAAAGATCTGTTCATGCGTCACTGTGACCGGGTGATCGATAACAGCGGACAGTTTGAAGAGACAAAGATCCAGCTGAATAAGATCATAGAAGACTTATAGAAAGGCAGATAATATTTAATATGAGATTATGCAGTATTGCAAGTGGAAGCAGTGGAAACTGCATCTATGTAGGAGATGATCAGACACATCTTCTGGTTGATACCGGTATCAGCAAAAAAAGGATAGAAGAAGGGCTGGCAAAATTGGAGATAAAAGGAGATGAACTGGAAGGCATCCTGATTACGCATGAGCATGTGGATCATATTCAGGGACTTGGTGTGTTCAGCAGAAAATATGAGATTCCAATCTATGCGACACCTGGAACTATTGCGGGAATCCGGAATTATAAAAAGCTGGGAAATCTCCCAGACGGACTATTACATGAGGTAGAGGTTGATCAGCCATTTTCACTGGGAACACTGAACATTGATCCGTTTGCAATCTCCCATGATGCGAACGAACCATCCGGATACCGGATAGATAACGGTAAAAAGGCAGTTGCGGTTGCAACAGACCTTGGAATATATGATGATTATACCGTAGAACATCTAAAAGATTTGAATGCAGTCGTTCTGGAAGCAAATCATGACATACATATGTTGGAAGTAGGACCATATCCATACCCCCTGAAACGGAGAGTTATGGGAGATAAGGGACATCTGTCTAACGAATTGTCAGGAAAGCTTCTTTGCGATATATTACATGATGACTTGCAGTATGTCGTTCTTGGACATTTAAGTAAAGAGAATAATTATGAAGAACTGGCATATGAGACGGTCAGACTGGAAATCAGCATTGGTGATAATCCTTATAAGGGAAATGACATTCCGATGATGGTAGCTAAACGGGATCAGGTATCTGATATCATTGCATTATAAGAAAAGTAGAATGTAAGAAAGAAACAATGGCGAAGACAATAGGAGGAAAACAAATCATGAAGAAATGTGTAATCACAGTTGTAGGAAAAGACACCGTAGGTATTATTGCAAAAGTATGTGAGTATCTTGCAGGAGCAAATGTTAATATCCTTGATATCTCTCAGACCATCGTAGATGGATACTTTAATATGATGACGATTGTTGATGTAACAAATTGCAGCAAAGAAGTGGCTGTGGTTTCAAAGGAGCTGGAAGAGATCGGAACTTCTATCGGTGTTGCCATTCACTGTCAGAGAGAAGAAATATTTGAAAAAATGCACAGATTATAAGCAAATTAAAAATATTCACGGAAAGGCAGGAAAAACACATGATAAACAGATATGAAGTATATGAGACAAATCAGATGATTGCAGAGGAGAATCTGGATGTACGTACAATTACCCTTGGAATCAGCCTGTTGGATTGTATAGATGCAGACCTTGATAAATTAAATGAAAATATTTACAACAAAATCACTACCGTTGCGAAAGATCTTGTGAAGACCGGAGAGGAGATCGAGCAGGAATTTGGTATTCCGATCGTTAATAAACGAATCTCCATAACACCGGTAGCACTGATCGGCGGTGCGGCATGCAAAAGTCCTGAGGATTTTGTTACGATTGCAAAGACATTGGATAAAGCTGCAAAAGAAGTCGGTGTAAACTTCATCGGTGGTTATTCGGCGCTGGTGTCAAAGTCTATGACAAAAAGCGATGAGAACCTGATCTGCTCGGTTCCGCAGGCACTTGCATGTACAGACCGTATCTGTAGCTCGATCAATGTGGGATCAACGAAGACCGGTATTAACATGGATGCAGTACGTCTGTGTGGTGAAATTGTAAAGAAGACAGCTGATGCAACAAAAGAAAATGATTCTCTCGGATGTGCAAAACTTGTAGTATTCTGTAACGCGCCGGACGATAATCCATTTATGGCAGGTGCATTCCTTGGTGTAACAGAAGGAGATGCTGTGATCAATGTCGGTGTCAGCGGACCTGGTGTTGTAAAGCATGCGATTGAACAGGTGCGGGGCAAAGGCTTCGAAGAGTTATGTGAGACGATTAAAAAGACAGCATTTAAGGTGACTCGTGTCGGACAGTTGGTTGCCGGAGAAGCATCCAAACGTCTTGGTATTCCATTTGGAATTATTGATCTGTCACTGGCACCGACTCCGGCAATTGGGGACAGCGTCGCAGAGATTCTGGAAGAAATCGGTCTGGAACGTGTTGGTGCGCCGGGAACGACGGCAGCGCTTGCAATGTTAAATGATCAGGTTAAAAAGGGCGGTGTTATGGCTTCTTCTTACGTAGGCGGACTGAGTGGTGCTTTTATCCCTGTAAGTGAAGATAAAGGTATGATCGATGCAGTGGAAATGGGTGCACTCACAATTGAAAAACTGGAAGCAATGACATGTGTATGTTCGGTAGGACTTGATATGATTGCGATTCCGGGTAAGACAAGTGCTTCTACTATTTCCGGAATTATTGCAGATGAGATGGCAATTGGTATGGTGAACCAGAAGACGACCGCAGTACGTCTGATTCCGGTTATTGGAAAAGATGTCGGAGAGACGGCAGAATTTGGTGGGCTTCTCGGTTATGCACCAATCATTCCGGTCAATGAATATGACTGCAGTGCATTTGTGAATAGAAAAGGAAGAATCCCTGCTCCTGTACACAGCTTTAAGAACTAAAAAGAGAACAGAGCTATAAGAAAAACGTGTGGCATATGATAATGAATACAATTTATATTATCATATGCTACACGTTTTTGTGCCTGGACAGGAAAGGCGCGCTGCTGACGAAAGAATGATTTATATACTATACATGTATGATCTGCTTTTGGTATTCGTTTATGAAAGGAATTCCGAACTTGTCGGACACTACGCTTTCGTACAGATCTGATGCAAAAGTGGTCTGATCCAGCATTCGTATTGTTTCCGGAAGAAGCGAATCTGTCTGCCCTAATTTTGTAATAACCGGAATGCTGGCGTTTTCTTTTATCTGACGCAACACATCGGCATGTTCTTTACGAAATCCAAGAATTCTGGTATAGATGCAGGAAGATTCCCGGTATCTCAACATATCTTCTTTTTTTACGGCTAACAGGATATGCAGCAGACCTCTGCTGATACGGCTGTAAGTCAGTTCTTTTGTTTTTAAAAGCTGACAGAACTGTTCGAAGTTCAGAAACTGATTCCGGTTTCGGATGATACGGTTTGCAAGATCCTCGGATATATCCTGATACTCACATAGAGATCTCCGGGTTTCGCAGAGCAGGCGGTATTTTAATAAAAGGGAGAAATCATTTGTTTCAATGGGACAAGATTGATTCCATGCATCCCGTAACAGACGCAGGGCGTTTTCGGGAAGCTGGTTCTGCAACAGTTCGGAGAATCCGTCCGGTGTCTGCTGAGGATCTGCCGGATATCTGCTGAATGGCTGCTCCTCCCAATGTCTCAGGGCATTCCGAATGGCAGAGGCAGAACTTGACTGTGGCTGAAGTTTTGTGTCGTGGTATCCGGAAGAGTCCCGCTTTAACGTGTATGGTACCATCCTGCTGTTCTGCTTTTTCAGTGCTTTCAGATATTCAATCCCAAGAATATTATTGGGTTCAGAAAGAATCTGTGAAACGGAAGCATCACCGGTTAATTTTTCCAAAGCCTGGTGTCTGGCGGCAGGAAAAGAATGTCCTTTTTTTAATGCATCCTGAAGCATATGGCTGTAAGTATCTGATTCGGAGAGAAGCAACTGTGCAATATGCTGTAAAACAGAAAGCTCTCCGCATTCACTTCCAAAGCATAATGTATCGATGCATCCCAGACCTTCCAGAATAGAGATGGCGCCTTGGGCGAAGAATTCGGCACTGCCGGATGCATAGCAGACAGGAAGCTCGCAGATAGCCGATGCGCCGTTTAGAAGTGCCATATGCGCACGGGAATGCTTGGATAGAAGCGCAGGAGTTCCGCGCTGTACATAATCGCCGCTCATGACGATTACAACCCGGTCGGCACCGGTTAGTTCCCTGGCTCTTTCTATATGATAAAGATGTCCGTTGTGAAATGGGTTATATTCTGTGATAAGTCCAACAGTTTTCATGAAAATCTCCTTGTATAACATTCTGAAATTGATTATACTATACAATGATTTGGTACGCAAATGGGATGTTTGCCGGGCAAGATCCGAAGAAAGGAGGAGGCATATTATTATGGAAGAAAATATGAATGAGGAAGCCTTAACGGCAGACGGGCAAAAAGACGATGATATTGATTATGTAGAAGACAGAGAAGAACTGACTGAAGAACGTATTAAGGATATGCTGGATGCCCGGGAATATAAAGAATTGAAAGAAGAACTGGAAACAAATATGTATCCGGTGGATCTTGCGGAGATTCTGGAAGAATTTGATCAGAAACACATGGTGCTGGTATTCCGTCTGCTTGCAAAAGAAGAAGCGGCAGAGACATTTTCATATATGAACAGCGATATGCGCGAAGACCTGATCAATGCATTGACGGATTCCGAACTGGAAGAGATCATGGAGGAAATGTATCTGGATGATACCGTTGATGTGCTGGAAGAGATGCCTGCCAACGTGGTAGACAGACTGCTGATGGTGACAGATGCGGAAAAACGTCAGCAGATCAATCAGCTTCTTCAGTATCCGGAGGACAGTGCCGGAAGTGTGATGAATGTAGATTATATTGCACTGCGAAGAGAGATGACGGTTGCTGATTCCATATTAAAAATAAGACAGGTTGGTCTCAACCGGGAGACGATTTATACCTGTTATGTAACAGAACAACGTCATCTGATCGGGCAGGTTGACATAAAAGAACTGCTGACCAGCAGTGAATCCAAGACGGTTGAAGAGATCATGGATACGAATATGTTGTATGCTCGTACGACAGACGATCAGGAAGACGTTGCCAATATCATTACAAAATATGGTCTGATCGCATTGCCGATCGTAGATCATGAAAACTGTATGGTCGGTATTGTAACCGTTGATGATGCGATGCAGGTACTTCAGGATGAGACAACGGAAGATATCAGCATCATGGCCGGTGTCAATCCAAATGAAGACTCGTATTTCGGGACATCAATATTCGAGCATGTAAAGAGCCGTATTCCCTGGCTGTTGTTTCTGATGCTGTCTGCGACGGTAACACAGATGATCATGAACAGCTACGAGAATGCACTGGCACTGATGCCGCAGCTTGCAGGATTTGTTCCGATGCTTACCGGAACCGGAGGAAACTGTGGATCGCAGAGCTCGACACTTGTGATCCGCGGACTTGCTGTCGGAGAGATTGAATTTTCGGATCTGTTTAAAGTAATCTGGAAAGAAATCCGCATTGCATTCTGCATCAGCATCATACTGTCTGTGGTAAATGGAATCCGTATCATGTTGATGGGACAGGGAGATGCCATGATGGCATTTACCATTGGTCTGACGATGGCTTGTACAGTGTTGATCGCAAAAGTAGTCGGATGTACACTTCCTCTGATCGCTAAGAAAATCGGACTTGATCCGGCAATCATGGCGACACCGCTGATCTCTACACTGGTTGATATCAGCACGATCAGTGTATATTTTGCGATCGTGAGTTACGTATTTCACTTATAATACTGTGAAATTGCAATAGTTTTTGTCAAAAGCAGGATAAATATTGTACATTGTACGCAAAAAGAGACATAAGATTACCGTAAGAGCCCTTGTCCGCAAGGGTTCTTTGTATTATAATGAAAATACTGAGAAAAATATTTGGAAAGGAGTCTATTTATCATGGGATTTATAGATGAAATCAAAGCAAAAGCAAAAAGTTGTAAAAAAACAATCGTTCTTCCAGAGAGCGAAGACATCAGAACTTATGAGGCAGCAGAGGCAATCTTAAAAGAAGGAACAGCTAACCTGGTCCTGATCGGAAGCGAAGAAGAGATCGCTAAGAATAAAGGGGATTTCGATATCACAGGAGCAACAATCGTTGACCCTGCTACATACGAGAAAACAGATGAATATGTAGCAACACTTGTTGAACTTAGAAAGAAAAAAGGAATGACAGAAGAACAGGCAAGAGAGATTCTTCTTACTAATTACTTATACTATGGTGTAATGATGGTTAAGATGAAAGATGCAGACGGAATGGTATCAGGAGCATGCCACTCTACAGCTGACACACTTCGTCCATGCCTTCAGATTCTGAAGACAAAACCGGGAACAAAACTTGTCTCAGCATTCTTTGTAATGGTAGTACCTGATTGTGATATGGGAGAGAACGGAACATTTGTATTCGCTGACTGCGGACTGAACCAGAATCCTACATCCGAAGAGCTTGCAGCAATCGCTCAGTCTTCAGCAGAAAGCTTCAAACAGCTCGTTGGTGCTGATCCAAGAGTTGCTATGCTTTCTTACTCAACAATGGGAAGTGCAAAACACGATGACGTAACAAAAGTACAGGAAGCTGTTAAGATCGCAAAAGCTGAGAATCCGGATCTTATGTTAGACGGAGAGATGCAGCTTGATGCAGCACTTGTTCCTTCTGTTGGAGCAGCTAAAGCACCAGGAAGCCAGGTTGCAGGAAAAGCCAATACTCTGATCTTCCCTAACCTTGATGCAGGTAACATTGGATACAAACTTGTTCAGCGTCTTGCAAAAGCAGAAGCTTACGGACCAATGACACAGGGAATCGCAGCACCTGTTAACGACCTTTCAAGAGGATGCAGTGCGAAAGATATCGAAGGCGTTGTTGCAATTACAGCAGTTCAGTGCCAGAACCAGTAAGATCTAAGAAGGAGAAAATAGAATGAAAGTATTAGTAATCAACTGTGGAAGTTCATCTTTAAAATATCAGCTGATCGATATGGAGAATGAAAGTGTTCTCGCAAAAGGTCTCTGCGAAAGAATCGGAATCGAAGGTTCTGCATTGACACATAAACCTACCGGAAAGGACAAATATGTAGTAGAAACAGCTATGCCGGATCACAGCGTAGCGGTAAAACTTGTACTGGATGCCCTGATGGATTCCGAACATGGTGTGATCGAGAATGCGGATGAGATTACAGCAATCGGACATCGTGTACTGCATGCGGGAACTGTTTACAGTGACGCAACACTTGTAACAGAAGATGTGAAAAAAGTTGTACGTGACTGCTTTGACCTCGGACCACTTCACAATCCGGCTAACTTAATCGGAATCGAAGCTTGCGAAGAAGCTATGCCTGGAAAACCAAATGTAGCAGTATTTGACACAGCGTTTGGTATGAATATGCCGCAGAAAGCAGCTATGTATGGTATCCCATATGAATACTATGAGAAATACAGCATCAGAAGATACGGATTCCACGGAACAAGCCACATGTTCGTATCTGGCGAGACATGTAAGATGCTTGGAAAAGATGACGCAAAAGTTATCGTCTGCCATCTTGGTAACGGGGCAAGTATCTCTGCTTCTATCGGTGGAAAATGTGTAGATACAAGTATGGGACTGACTCCTTTGGAAGGTCTGATCATGGGAACACGTAGTGGTGATGTTGATCCTGCAGTTGTACAGTTCATTTGCAATCATGAGAACATCAGTGTTGATGAGATGCTTACAATCCTTAATAAGAAATCCGGTCTTCTTGGAATGACAGGAATTTCTTCTGACTTCCGTGACGTAAGAAAAGCAAGCGAAGAAGGAAATGAAAGAGCAGCACTTGCACTGGATGCTTACAGATATCGTGTGGCCAAATACATTGGTTCTTATGTAGCAGCACTCAATGGTGTGGATGCAATCACATTTACAGCAGGTGTTGGTGAAAACTCATGGGAGATGAGAAGCGAGATCTGCGAATACCTCGGATACCTTGGCGTTGAAGTTGACGAAGAAAAGAACAAAGCAGCAATCGGTGAGCAGGCAGTTATCTCTACACCTGATTCAAAAGTAAAAATTATCGTCCTTCCAACAAACGAAGAGTTGGCAATTGCCCGTGAAACAGTTAAATTAGTTTAATAATTTATTGTTGACAAATCAAAATTACATGATATAATAGTCTAGTGTGTGAATAGGAGACGATACTATGATATTAAACCTATCCGACGTTCTGTCTGAACAGCATAAACCAATACATCAATCTGTTCCGATTGAAATGACTTGTTTCAGGTCTGAGATGGGAAATTATGTGATTACAGATAAGACACCGCTTGAGTTGTCGGTAGAATATGCAGGCGACCGCAAGCTTGAAGTGACCGGAAAAGCTGAGATTATATCTTCTGCTCCGTGTGACAGATGTCTGGAAGATGTAGAAGTGAAGGTGACACTTGACTTTAAGCATAAGATTGATACAGAGTCAGATGCATATGATCAGTCAGAAGATTTAGACGAGAATAACTATATTGACGGATATAGCTTAGATGTAGAGCAATTGGTCTACAACGAGTTATTGGTAGGGTGGCCGACGAAAATTCTATGCAGCGAAGACTGTAAAGGTATTTGCAACGTATGTGGTCAGAACCTGAATAAAGGTACCTGTAACTGTGAAGATACGGGGCTCGACCCTAGAATGTCAGTTATCCGTGATGTATTTAAGAATTTTAAGGAGGTGTAACCTATGTCAATTTGTCCAAAGAATAAATCTTCTAAAGCAAGAAGAGACAAAAGAAGAGCAAACTGGAAAATGAGCGCACCAAACCTGGTAAAATGCAGCAAGTGTGGCGAATTAATGATGCCTCACAGAGTATGCAAGGCTTGTGGTTCATACAACAAAAAAGAAATCATTGCTCAGGATTAATTTTTGAAAAATGATAAAAAAGAGACGATCGGTTTTGGTCGTCTCTTTTTTTGACTGAATTTTGTATAAAATAGTGAAAAAAAGATAAAATGATTACATTTTGTGTTGCAACATTTTCTGAAAGTGTTATAATTTTAACCAGATATAGAACGTAGTCTATAAATAAACTGCCGATGGGGAAAGTGAAAATTCATTTTACAGGCAAAGAGATGGACTATGTAGCTAAGGAGGAAAACAGAATGACAGAAGTAGCAAAGCGTATTGAAAAGCTTCGCGCACTGATGGCAGAGCAGAATATCGATGCATATGTTGTACCAACTGCAGATTTCCATCAAAGTGAGTATGTAGGAGAGCATTTCAAAGCAAGAAAGTTCATTACTGGATTCAGTGGTTCTTACGGAACGGCTGTAATCGCAAAAGATGATGCAGGTCTGTGGACAGATGGAAGATATTTCACACAGGCACTGACAGAGATGGAAGGCAGTGGAGTACGTCTGATGAAGATGTTCGTTGATGATACACCTTCTACAACAGAATGGCTTGCCCAGAAGATCCCGGAAGGCGGTAAGGTCGCATTTGATGGTCGTGTCCTTTCTATGGGTGAAGGACAGGAATATGAAGAAGTATTGGGTGCAAAGAATATCACGATCGAATATGAAGTAGATCTGATCGACCAGATCTGGGAAGACCGCCCGTCTCTTTCTAAGAAACCTTGTTTCTTCCTGGAAGACAAATACACAGGAGAGAATGTTGCATCCAAGCTGAAACGAGTTCGTGAGAAGATGGCTGAATACGGAGCAACGGTACATTTGATTGCGTCTCTGGATGATAACGCATGGCTTCTGAACTTCAGAGGAGATGATATTGACTTCTTCCCATTGGTACTGGACTATGTGATCGTACGTAAAGACAGTGTAGATTTGTATATCGATGACAGCAAACTGAATGACCGCATCAGAGAAGAGATGGCAAAGAATAATGTCAACATTCATCCATACAATGACATTTACGAAGATGCTAAGAAGATTGGTGCAGATGAGGTTGCACTGATTGACCCGATGAAGATGAACTATGCACTGTATAAGAGTCTTCCATGTAAGGTAGTAGAAGGAGCTAATCCGACTATCTTGATGAAAGCAATTAAGAATGCTGTTGAGATTGAAAATATCAAAAATGCAGAATTGAAAGACAGTATTGCACTGACGAAGTTCATTTACTGGGTTAAGAAAAATTATGACAAGATGGAGATTACAGAGCTTTCTGCTTCAGATAAACTGACAGCTCTGCGTGCAGAACAGGAAGGATATATCCGTGACTCATTCGAACCTCTGCAGGCTTTCGGTGAGCACGCTGCAATGATGCATTATGCACCGTCTAAAGAGACAGACGTTGTATTAAAAGAAGGCGGTATGCTTCTGAGCGATACAGGCGGCGGATATTATGAAGGTTCTACTGATATTACCAGAACAACAGTACTGGGACATATCACACCGGAACTGAAGAAATATTACACAGCTGTATACAGAGCAATGCAGCACTTAAGCGCAGCAAACTTCCTCTATGGTAACCACGGATGGTCTCTGGATGTATTGGCAAGACAGCCAATCTGGGATATGAACAAAGACTTCCAGTGCGGAACCGGACATGGTTTTGGATATCTTGGAAGTATCCACGAGCCGCCAACAGGATTCCGCTGGTACATCGTTCCTTCTAAGAACGAACATCATCAGTTTGAGCCTGGTATGGTAATTACAGATGAGCCGGGAATCTATGAAGAAGGAGATTTTGGTATCCGTATCGAGAACAACCTGCTTACTGTAAACGGTGAGAAGAATAAATATGGACAGTTCATGCACTTTGAGACTCTGAACTTCGTACCAATCGACCTTGATGGTATTGATCCGGAAGAACTGACAAGATCAGAGAAAGAATGGCTGAATGATTATCACAAAGCCTGCTACGAGAAGGTTGGTCCATATCTGACTGATGAAGAAAGAGAATGGCTGAAAGAATACACAAGAGCTATCTAATACTTCTAAAGTACATAGAAAAAGCTGCAAGTAAGTAACTTTACTTACTCATAAGAAAATTTAACTGACAAGGGGTGTCAGAAAATTATAATAAAAAAATGCCGCGGACCAGCGGTCTGCGGCGTCTTTTAAGAAAAGGAGAATAGATAAAATGGCAAAAATTACAGAAGGATATATGCCTTTCCATGGCTATCAGACATATTACAGAATCGTTGGAGAACAGAAAGATAACGGAAAAGCTCCGTTGATCTGCTTACACGGTGGACCTGGATCTACACACAACTATTATGAAGTCCTGGATAACGTTGCAGATGATGATGATCGTATGATCGTTATGTACGACCAGTTAGGATGTGGTAAATCTTATCTTGACGGACATCCGGAGATGTGGACACAGGATCTCTGGCTGGATGAATTAGATGCTTTAAGAGAACACCTTGGATTAAAAGAATGCCACATTATCGGACAGTCATGGGGCGGAATGATGCAGATTGCATATGCCATCGAGCGTGGAGCAGAAGGGGTAAAATCCTTCATCATTTCTTCCGGACATCCAAGCAGCAGCCTGTGGGCAAGAGAAGGTATGCGTAGAATTAAGATGATGTCTGAAGAGGATCAGGCAGCAATTAACGATGCTCTGGAGCGCAATGACTTCACAGGAGAAGCTTATCTGAAAGCAGTAGATAACTATATGGACAGATACTGTAATTACTGGAGAGAAGATCTTCCAGAGTGCTGTACAAGACCTAAGAAATCCGGTGGAGAAGCTTATCTGTATGGATGGGGACCGAACGAATTCGTTCCATCTGGTACACTGAAAGACTTCGAGTACATCGACAGACTTCACGAGATCAAAGTTCCATCACTGATCATGAGTGGTATCTCTGATCTGTGCTCACCATTAGTTGCAAAGACTATGGCAGATGAAATCCCGAATTCTAAATGGATCCTCTGGGAGAGAGCAAGACATACAACATTTGTAGACAGACACGATGACTACTGTGTAGAACTGATCAAGTGGATGAACGAATACGATAAATAAAATACATAAAATGATTTGAAAAAGATCTCCGTCATTTGACGGGGATCTTTTTCAAATGCGATATCTGTAAATTAATAGTGACTTCACTGCGTAAATGTGATAAAATAAATCGTCTGGCATATAAGAATAATCAATGTCTGATAATATAATCTGATAAGAAAGAGGGAAAGTTCTGATTGTAATCATGGAAAATCAGAACTGAAAGAGAGATGGAAAAAGAAAAAAATAACAGAAGTTCCTTTTCAGGAAAAATAGGATTCGTTCTGTCTGCGGCAGGCGCATCCGTCGGTCTGGGAAATATCTGGAGATTCCCCTATTTGGCCGCAAAATATGGTGGAGGTATATTCCTCCTGATCTACATCCTGCTTGCGCTGACATTTGGTTATACAATGATCGTTGCGGAATCAGCTCTTGGACGTATGACAAGAAAGAGTCCGGTTGGTGCGTTTAAAGCCTTTGGCAAAAAGGCCGGATGGTTGTCGTTCGGTGGATGGATCAATGCAATTATTCCTGTGTTGATCGTACCGTATTATTCTGTCATCGGTGGATGGGTAATTAAATATTTTGTAGAATACCTGAAAGGGAATGGCGCAAAATTAGCAGAAGATGGATATTTTTCAAACTTTATATCCAATGGTCTTTCTACGGAAATATGCTTTATTGTTTTCTGTATGTTCACATTGATCATTATCTATGCGGGTGTCCGTAATGGAATTGAACGTGTTTCCAAGTTCATGATGCCGATACTGGTGGTACTGTCTGTGATCATTGCAATCTATTCGGTGACAAGACCGGGTGCGCTGGCTGGTGTGAAATACTTCCTTGTACCAAATCCTAAAAACTTTTCATGGATGACGGTTGTAACAGCCATGGGACAGATGTTCTATTCTCTGTCAATTGCTATGGGTATTTTGGTCACATTTGGCTCTTACATGAAAAAAGACACATCCATCGAAGATTCGACAAGGAATGTTGAAGTATTTGATACTGCAATTGCAATTATGGCTGGTCTGATGATTATTCCGGCTGTATTTGCATTCTCAGGTGGAGATCCTGATACGCTGCAGGCAGGTCCGTCATTAATGTTTATTACAATTCCAAAGGTATTTGACAGCATGGGATTTGGAACGTTTGCAGGAATCCTGTTCTTTTTACTTGTATTATTTGCTGCTGTTACAAGTTCTATCGCATTAACAGAAAGTGCAGTTTCTACTGTAGAAGACGAATTAAAATGGAGCCGTAAGAAATCCACGGTTATTGTGGGATTCATTATGATTATTCTCGGAACATTGTCATGCCTTGGATATGGACCATTATCATTCGTAAAGATTATCGGAATGCAGTTCCTGGACTTCTTTGACTTCCTTACCAATTCTGTAATGATGCCGATTGCTGCGTTGATGACAAGTTTATTTGTATCTAAAGTAGTTGGTGTGGATCGTATGGAAGAAGAAATCCGGCATGGAGAAAGTAAATTTCGCAGAAAGAAGATATTTGTCGTAATGATCAAGTATCTGTGCCCAATCTTTGCTATTATTATTCTGGTCAGTTCGGTAGCAAATGCATTTGGGTGGATTTCAATGTAAGTGTATTGGGATTTAATTCAGGAAGGCATGATTACCCGGACCTGCATAAAAAGTAGGAAGCCGTTCCTGTTCAGGTTCCGTCGGTGGGAAATACTAAAGCGTCAAAATTATGCTAAAAACGGGCTTCCGAAATTTGCAACTCGCCATTCGGCTCAAACAGGCAAATTTCGAAAACCCAACGCATAATTTTGACGCTTAACTATTTCCAACACCTTCTTCACATTCACTGGAACGGCTTTCTACTTTTTATTCCGTGGGTGTCGAATGCCTTACGAATGAAACCTGCTAAGAAAAGTCAATAATTATTTTTATCTTTTTTATTTTCTGTCACAAAATATATTTGCGTACTACAAATAGACTGTCTGATTGGCAGTCTAAAAAATTATTTATTTTATATAAGATTATATATTTTTATATAGTTTGGTTACTCGAGCATAATAAATGCGTAAAAACTTATTTAATCCGGCTATCTTTGCTGATTTTTTACTTTTACCTTCTGATTCCTTTTTTACAACATATCGGTAAACCGGATCTTCTGGTCTGGAACGCATTTTTAAACTTCTCATTGTTTCGTATCCTACTTTACGCAATGATGCTGAACCACGTTTCGAGATTTTCCTATTACAACCTACAAATTGACCAGATTCATACGGTGGTGGATCAATTCCTGCGAATGCAACCAATGCCTTCCCGTTGCGAAATCTGCGAACATCTCCTATTTCTGCAATTAACTTTGGGGCTAATGTATTTCCCACTCCACCCATTTCTCTTACAACCGAATATTCTGGCAAAGTCTTGGCTATTTCCTGCATCCGTGATAAAATTAGACCAAGGGTTGCATCAACTTCCTTGAGCACCCGAACTGCTTCAGTCACCAGCATTTTGATCGATGAGGTTTCTGAAGGTAATGTGGGAATACTTTCCTGAGCCAGGGCGTATATAACTTTGGCTTTTTCCTGGCTTGGGACGTATTTCTTTTCTTTTGCCCAAAGTATATACTCTTCAGTAAATTCCTGTTCAGACATAGATGTTATTACATCATAATGCCAAAAACGTTCCACAAAATCACTTCTTTTATCTTTCCGATTTGTTTCATTCCAACTTGCAAGAAGATTCTTTATTCCGGGCATGGTCAAATCTAAAAGATGGGTCAATTCAGCGAGAGATAAAAGATGAAGTTTCATATAATGCCGATATTGCTGTCCAAGCAACTTCAACTCTTCATAAATCTCTCCAGAAGTTTGAAATTCTTTCATTTTAAACCAATGATCAATTCCATAATTAGCAATGATACGGGAATCAATCTTGTCGGTTTTGGCTTTTCGCAGACTTTCGTTACGATAACTTTTCATAAGATACGGATTAACTACAGAAACAAAAAATCCTTTTTCCTGTAAATATGTAAGAACTGGAAGATGATAAATTCCGGTTGCTTCCATAACGATTTTGACTTCATCATTTAGTCTGAAAAGCATGGAAGATAATTCGCTTAAATCCTTTTGGGTATGGGTAATATTGAAAGGCTTACTAACAATCTCTCCATATGGTTTCAAAATACATACTGTACTTTTCCCTTTTGATACATCAATTCCTACGCTGATCATAATATACTCCTTTTCTTTTTATAGAATTGCAGTTGTTTATCCCATCTACACTTATTATGATTCAGTTTAGTTCGTTACGCGAAAGCTCCTGCGAGTTTCAACCTGCTTAAATGAATGTTTATAATAAGGGGATGGCTGACGGTTTCATTCACGGATGTGAAAATCCTAATGGCAATATGTCATACCAACTACTTCCCTTATTATAATAAAATAAGTGTAGATGTTAGAGTTAATTACTCTCTAACAACTACACTTTTATGGTACTAAATGACAAATGCGTAACCGTAGTGGTCTCCGCCGGGTTAGACTTCCGGGCATTTCATTTATTAATATTCGTTGCCAGTCACGACTTGAAGGAAACAATAGATAAGGATTATTGTGAATGTGGAATGCCGTTAGAAACAGTTAGAGAGTCAGAAGCACCGTTAAAGGAACGAAGCGAACGTGTTTGAGGCGAATGCCGAGTTTGAGCGTAGTTCCTTTGCTTTTAGGTGATTCTGACTCTCTTAGTGTTTCTTATGGTATGGAACCTGAACAATAATCCTTATCTATTGTTTCCTTCAAGGACTGAGAGGCCGCTTCCCCAGTTAATAAATTAAATTCCAAATTAAACCCCAATTTATTTCAACGTATATAGAAATTCAAAACACCGTATGGTATACTGGCAATGTTACCGCCTCCATACTGGCAACAGGAAGGAGGTGTTCATTATGGATTTGGCATTATCTTTTATTGTCGCTGTTGCGGCTGGTGTAGTTTGCCACTACATCATCAAATGGTTAGATGGCGATAAATAGCCGGTAACTAACCTGTGGAGTTAAGCCTTTCCACACCAAAATCAGGAATAGAAAAACCCTCGGATGGCACTCCGAGGGTTTTTCGTTGCTGTTCACTATGGAATAGCATTATCTTTTTGCCTACTGGCATTATAGCATATGCAATTTAACAATACAATATGCAAATTTAATAGAAAGTGGGTATGTTCTTGCTTTTCTTGTCTTTTCATGCTATACTATCACCCGTTACAAAACCCGAAAAAACCAAGGTCTTACAAGGGTTTCGCCGATTCCCGGCGTAAAGAAGATGATAGAAAAGACATCCACCGGATTTCTTTCCTATCCGCTACGGCGCGTGTGTTCGTGACCTTCCACACGTAAAACAAAACTAAAGGAGAATTGAAAAATGAAAAACAAAAATCTTAGTTTCATGACCCAGGCAGCCATGATCGCTGCAATCTATGTGGTGCTGACTTACATCTTTGCACCATTTTCTTTCGGAGAAGTACAGGTTCGTATCTCCGAGGCACTCACTATTTTACCAATATTTACACCAGCCGCTATTCCGGGACTCTTTGTCGGATGTCTGATCGGTAATATTCTGGGCGGTGCGATCCTTCCGGATATTGTATTCGGCAGTATTGCAACTCTGATCGGTGCATTTTTCACATGGAAACTGCGTGAGCAGAAGCCGGTTGTCGCAACACTTCCACCGATTATTTCTAATATCATCATCGTTCCGTTCGTACTGCGTTACGGTTATGGTGTGACACTTCCGATTCCGTTTATGATGCTGACGGTTGGAATTGGTGAGGTGATCTCCTGCACTGTTCTTGGTCTGATCGTGTACGGAGCATTGAAGAAATATAAAGGAACACTTTTCCGCACAGCTTAATCTATATCTGAATGGTATCAAAAAGAGCGGACATATAACTCATTTCATAACAGTTATATGTCCGCTCTTTTTTATTTTCTATACACAACTATCCAATATACGCATTTCCGCTTCCGGATGTCATCTGATCCATCTCTTCATACTTCACGCTGTGTCTTGTACTGTCATTCAAGTCTTCATACACAACATTCGTATCACTATATCCCACCAGAATAACCGCATTCTGCGAATCCAGCATTGCAATGACCGGTCTGCCCTGATTGATAATGTACAGGATCTCTTCTGTCGTACATCCGGTCAGGTCATAGGCAGCACCATCATTTATATCCTTCAAAATATCAATTGGCTTCTCCTGGTTTTTAAGACGGTCCTTGATTGTATTTAATACGTCATCTTTCTCTGTGATCGAATACTGCAGGTTACGGTTACCACGCTCCCATACATAGTCCTGTGAGGAATCGACTACCACTCCGTTGTAATCATTTGCTTTCTTGATCGCATCCCCTGCCTTTGTATACACGCCCTGGATCTCACCATGTCCATAAACATAATATTTCTCCGGTGCGTCTTTGTCTGAAAATGTGATCGTCTGCGGTGTCTCGAACAGGATCTGTTTTGGTTTCAGTACTTTTGGTTCCTTATCCGATATCCCATCATTGTATGTCAGTCGTACCTGTGTCTGCTTCAGATCTGTCGCATATGTCTCCAGTGTAATATTGCTTTTCGTCTTCTGTTCATTGTTCGTAATATAATCCGGAGCTGTTGCAGTATAAGTGTCCCCATCCTTTGATGCACGCTCCAGCGTGATCATATCTTCATCAAATGCTGCATTTAAAATGTAAATGCCATCTGTCTGATAGGTTTTGATCACTTTTCCTTTTTGATTCCGGATCTCCAATTTGTACATTGGGACGGTTGCTTCTCCGGACACGGTATTTCCTATGTCTTCCGTCTTCGCAATTCCATATACAAAATCACTTCTGATGAAGCCCAGTGGACGGATGCATTCTCCTTCGCTGCAGGTTATTTTCTGCTTCTTTCCTGTCCCTACATTCAGGATCGATACTTTCGTTGCAGTTCCTAGTTCTCCGTCTGCCTGATATGCAATCAGACTTCCATCTTCCGATACGACATACTGCTGTGCGTCCAGACCTTTGACCAGTACTGTTTTCTCATCATCCTCTATACTATACTGATATAGTGTACCGTCCACCATGGTGTAGAGCATGTCTGTCTTCGCATCATAATAAGACATTTCTCCCAGTTCACTGACTGCCTGTGCATAAGATTTATTGGTAGAGATAAAGACTTTCTCTTCCACGGAATTTTTCTCTATATCGTAATAATATACGGCCACTCCGACTTCACCTTCATGCTCACCACGATTCATATATCCCGACACAAGGAAGGTCGTGTTGCCCTTTGCGTCTACTTTCAAAATCTTGATCTTGTGATCCGGAACCAGATTTCTCACATCTGTATTTTCCGCATCTGCAAATCCGAATACAAGTGACACCTCATCCGAATCTTTATTATAATTCCAAAGTTCATTTGCCTCGACAAATGATACGATCGTCCCGTCTTTATTCACCTTATAAGACAGATTCGTTGGTGCAATTCCGAGGATAATTCCCTTCTCATTCAGAACCTTCTTCGTCGCATCAAATATCTGATCCATCGTTCTGTCATAATCTAAGAGGTATGTCTTTTGTGCATCTGCGATGTATCTGACACGGAAGAATTCTTTGACCGCATACCGGTCGGATTCATTTTCCTCTCCTTTACAGCTTACCCTGTATTGTAACAATACCGACATGCAGGTACTGTTCAGTTCTTTGATACTCCAGCGTTCTTCCTGTTCTACCTGTGGTTTCAGACTGCCCCATGTAACCTGTTCGTAATTCGAATTGATCGTTACATGCTGAAGCGTCGTATTATCCGCATCATCCGTCGGCTCAAGCGCTGCTCCTACGCCTGCATTCTCTGCCTTTGCAAGTGCATTTTCATGGTAATCACTGATATAATTCAGACACTGTGCAACATTGGCATCTTCATCACTGACAATTCTGGTGTAGAAATATACCGGATCCGCACCATTTCTGTTCAGCCGAACCTCCAGAATTCTTTCTTCATCCAGTACCTTATCTCCACTCAGATCCAGACTGAAGTTCTTTCCTGCCTTTTTGATTTTCTTAGATTCCAGTTCACTTGTCCCGTCCAGTGTGTAGACTTTATAGCTGGCTCCTGTAAATTTATTGCCATATGCTTCTATATTTACATCCAGACTCTGATCGGCTACCGGAGTGATTGTATTATGCATAGAAGACACATCCATCCTCTTTGCATAGCCTGTAAGTGTATTGATCTTATAATCTCCATATGAAAATGAGATCTGTGGAAATGTTGCGGCTCCCATATCAGCCGTCATGTTGTCATTCCCCTTATTCGTCACGTAGCTGAATATAATGACAGCCACGATAAATACTGCAGACAAAACGCCCACATTTATCAAACGTTTCTTTAAAGTTAATGTCATTTATACTCCCTCTTTATTCCGTTTTTCCCTGGTTATCTAACAGGCGCCCCAGTGTCGGTGACACCCTGAGTTCTGCTTCACATTTCCGAATAGATGCTTCGATTTGCTGCCGCCTTACAGATTCTTTCTGATCTGCTTTCTGATTCCTTTTTACTGCCCGGATCAGGATATTCTTCGGTGTGTGTTCCATATCGATGAATTCCAGTATCTGTGCTTCATACCCCTCGCGCTCCAGATACTGTGCCCGGAGTCCGTCCGTGATCAGCGCCGCCATACGTTCCTTCAACAGTCCATATCTTAATACCGGTTCTAATACCTCATTCCGGATCTGTCGGTTCAATTCATGCTGGCAGCATGGTACAGACAGGATCACTTTTGCATCCCAGCCGACCGCTTTCGCCAGTGCATAATCCGTTGCCGTATCACAGGCATGTAGAGTTACTACCATATCTACTTTGTTGACTCCGGTATAATCTGCAATATCCCCTTCCAGAAATCTCAGCTTTTCATAGCCGTATTTCTCACTCAGTTCATTACAGTGACGGATCACCTCTTTCTTCAGATCCAGTCCTATGATTCTTATGTCATATTCTTTCAATTCATGCAGGTAATAATACATGGCAAATGTAAGATAAGACTTTCCACAGCCAAAATCCAGAATTGTAAGTTCTCTTCCCTTATCCAGCTCCGGAAGGATATCTTCGATAAACTCCAGAAAACGGTTGATCTGGCGGAACTTATCGGATTTTGCACGCACAATCTTTCCATCCTGCGTCATAACTCCAAGATCCTGAAGAAACGGTACCGGGACTCCCTCTTCCAACACATACTTTTTCTTACGGTCATGGCTCATATCAATCTTCTTTTTCCCGCCCTTTTTTATCTTACTTTTTATGGTCACTTTTCCTTTTTTACTTACAAGAACCGTATAATCCGCTCTCTGTGTCTCCATCTGCATCTGGCGCATATTTCCCATATATTCGAGAAGTATTTCACAAGCTTTTTTCTCCTCCACATTCTCGTGAAATGCCTGATTGTTCCGGAACGATTCAAACTGGAAGTAAAGTACCTCTTTTTTCAGTACAGGTCTTACCTTTACCTTCTGCACATCATCTTTCTTCTTCGGATTACTCAGCGTTGCTGATATAAATTCTATATTTAAATTTTCCTGTAATAATTTACTTAATTCATTCATAATATTATATTTTACTGTTTTTTAGACAAGAGCGCAAGTATCATGGATAGCAATTTTACCGGACAGAACCGAGAAAATGCAGTTAAGGACGGAGGATTGCATGCAATCCTCCGTCCCCAACTATGAAACCGGGAATTTTATTGTCACTTTAAACAAATCTCCATCCAGATATAATTCAAATGTTCCGCCCTGCATTTCCGTCAGCGACTGTGCGATCGACAATCCCAGACCACTGCCTTCTGTGCTTCTTGATACATCCCCGCGGATGAATCGTTCCGTCAGCTCGGAAGCCGGGATGTTCAGCGGCCGTGCCGATATATTCTTCAGGCTGAAGCATGCCATGCCATCTTTCTTCTCAAGATCAGCATAAACTCTTGTTCCCTGCATCGCATATTTTGCCGCATTGTTATATATATTAGACAGCACTCTCCAAAGCCGTCTTCCATCTGCGCGGATCACAATCTCCTCATTCGGAAGGTTCATGACCTCTTCCAGATCTCCTGCCTTGAATTTTTCCTCGAATTCTCCACTCGTCTGCTGGATCATTTCCACCAGGTTCAGGTTCATGAATTCCAACGTAATATTCCCTGAACTTACCTTGGAAGCCTCTACGACGTCTTCTGTCAATGTCTTCAGGCGCTGTGATTTCTGTTCCAGAACTTCAATGTAACGCCGGATCTTCGGATCCTTAAAGTCCTCCTGCTTTAACAATTCTACATAATTAATGATAGATGTAAGCGGCGTCTTGATATCATGCGAGACATTCGTAATGAGGTCTGTCTTCAGCCGTTCGCTTTTCATACTCTTTGCAAGTGCTGTTTCCAGTCCTTCTCCAATAGAATTTACTTTCTCTGCAATCTCTTTCTGTTCTGCCAGTAATCCATTTACCGGAATCTGATACTCCACTTCGCCACCGGCAATCTTCTCGATCCCTATCATGATCTTTCCAGTTCCTTTTGCCTTTTGAACCATCCAGACGAATGCTGCGGCATCTGTTACCAGCAAGATGAATGCCCACGCCCAGGTAGTACTCCCATCTGCAGCAAATATATAGGTCAGCCAGTGGAACAATAAAAATGCTGCTAATCCGATCATCATTTTCCACAGATACCGGATGTTTTGAAGCATATCTTTCAAAAAGAGTAACAGCCATCTGAATACACTGTTCTTCCATACAGTCTTCGCCTTGATTCTTCTCACCAGGCTCAGATACCCCAGAAGGAACATCGCACAGCTATACAGCGCACCCAGACATCCCACCACCATTCCTTGCAGATATATCTGTTTATTTTCTGTATAGATAGTCTCTCCATTTACGCTTTGCCATGTAAATATCCCGGCTTTTGTTACTACCAGCATAACTACTGCCCAGAGCAATATTACACCAACCGCTGCCGGTTCTGTCTTTATGTGATCAAACTTCACCAGATGCACTTCTTCATCTTCCGCACTTCTTCCGGCTCCGATCGTCAATAACACCAGAATCGCCAGATAGGCTGCGACTGCCAGAACTGCCCCTATACCGGCCGCTTTTGCCCCGGCCGCATATTGTGTAAAGATCTGTTTCTGCTCGTAAAAATCATCTTTCACAGGATACGCTGTATCCACAACCGATGCATATACATAATCTGACGCATTTACATAACCGGCTACTGTCTTCTGCCATTCCTGTGCCATTGAATCTCCTTTGCCGGCTTTTTCAATATTACTTTCATAGTTTGCAAGCTTCGGTCTTACGATCACATATTTCCCTGATTTTTTTAGTTGTTCCAGGCTCTCCTCATAATGATCATAGTCCTGATATTTCTTTTTATTCGTAATGACCGTTCCGTTATCCCGGTTCACATACAGGTATGTGATATTCGAATTTCCTTCCTGATACTGCTTCTGGTTTAGCACATAATTGTCAACATCCGAATAGATGATCTCGGCCGCATCATTTATCATTCTGTAGGCATCACTCAGCCTGCCGTTCCATGTCTTGGAATTATTCACAAGCTGAAGTACCGTTTCTCCGTTTACCGTCTTATAGTCTCCGGGAATCTTTGTCCCGTCATAATTCCAGCAATTGATGTAAGCAATCTTTCCATCGATATCCTGAAGTCCCCTGAATCTGGATTCCCCGCTGCTGCTTTCCTGATATTCCCCTTGTTTCAGCTCATCCAGAATATCATCTGCAGAACTGTTTCCTGTAATGACAAATGACAGATCCCCTCTGTCGATCATCTGTTTAAATTCTTTATAACGGAAATAGTGGTAGTTTCCATCTGACCGCTGACACACAATGATATCGTCCTGTTCGTCCCGGGTATCTGAGACGGAACCATCATCTGTCATCGTTTCTGCGATTAATTTGCCCCAGGAATACATGTCCCCCAGCCGGAAGGACAGTCCGGTCTCGTCTTTACCCGTTATCCCGCCTGTATCTTCATATTTTGCCACATCTACGATCTTATCCGGGTCATATTTTCCATCTGTATCATATAAGGTCTGATATTGGATCTCGTCCAGGATGTGATAATTGGCATTGGCCACAGCATTGGCAAATGCATTGCTTTCCTCATACGTCTTCGCAGCATCAGCAGAACACAGCTCCTGTATCAGCATCGGATAACGCGTAGCCCACAGGATGCATAACACCCCTGCAGCTGCAAGTATATGTGCCGCTGCCAGCAAAAAGAATTTTACTCTTGGCATTCGGTACCATTTCTTCATATATGCTCCTTCCTAAAGCTTCTCTATCTTATACCCGACACCCCAGACTACCTTCAGGTATCTCGGCTCCTTCGGATTGATCTCGATCTTCTCTCTGATATGGCGGATATGTACTGCCACTGTATTATCCACTCCGATAGCATCCTCATTCCAGATACTTTCATATATCTGATCGATAGAAAATACTTTTCCCTGATTTTTCACCAGTAATAATAAAATATTATATTCGATCGGTGTCAGTCTGACCGGTTCCCCGTCAACCGTAACCTCCTTCTGTTCATCATCGATAGATAATCCACCGACCGCATAAACAGCCTGATTACTTTTATCGATCGTGCTTCCAAGCTGTGTATATCTGCGAAGCTGGGACTTTACCCGCGCTGTCAGCTCCAGCGGATTGAATGGCTTCGTCATATAATCATCCGCTCCTACATTCAGTCCCAGGATCTTATCGGCATCCTCAGATTTTGCCGACAGGATTATGATCGGCATATTCTTCTTCTCGCGGATCTTTAACGTTGCCCGGATCCCATCCAGCTTCGGCATCATCACATCAATGATCAGAAGATCCACCTTCTCCCTGTCCAGCACTTTTAACGCTTCCTCACCGTCATAGGCTTTTAACACTTTATATCCTTCCTGCGACAGGTATATCTCTATTGCTTCTACAATCTCTCTATCATCATCACATACAAGTACGTTGTACATTTCTCATCACCTCCCTTATACTATACAAGAATATCAACTAATTTTTAAGTCCTGGTCTTGTAAATTCTTAAGATATTATGAAAATATGCTCTTTATCCGTTCTGTCGTCTAAAATAGAAACTGCTAATATTATGTCTAAAAACAATAAACCATATTTTCGTAAAGATATTTTTTCTATATAATAATCCCTGGTGATTTAAGAATCTTTTTTATTTTTTCATACTCCGTGGGATTTTCATCTTGTCGGATTCTTCCAAACAAAATTTTTAGAAAGAAGATGACATATTATGCATGAACCAGAAATAGAATATCTTATTCGCTCTCTTGGTATTGGTGCAACTTACCGTGGCTATGAATATCTCATTTATGGTATACGTCTTTGTCTGTCTGATGAAAACTACCTCCTTTTCGTCAGTAAGTATCTTTATCCAGACATCGCACGTCACTATAATACGACAAGTTATAGTGTTGAACGTGATATCCGCACTGTCATCAAGGTCTGTTGGGAGCACGGAAACAGACCGCTTCTCGAAAAAATTGCATTACGCCCTTTAACTCTGAAACCAACCTCCGGTGAATTCTTTGATATCGTAACTGCTCATTTACGCAAATACTCTGAATGCTGTCCTTTACTTTCCGCTCTTTAGAATCTGTTTTTGTCTTCTTCATTTTTAGTTAAGATTTTTTCGAATTCTTTTATGTTTTTAACATACTTTAGACATATTTTTTGTCTATACTATATATCAGATAGTTGATAAGCAACAACTATCACCCCCCTCATAAAGTAAAACACCGGAATCACTCTCCGGTGTACACTTTACTCTCATTCCTTTAGTAATTATAACAACAACAAAAAGCTCTCCGGAAAGGAGAGTTTTTTGTTGCGTTTTTTATAAAATGAACATACTTTTTTCACATTTCTTGATTATAATACTTTCAGATAGTTGGATAACAACTATCGCCCCCCCTCATAAAGTAAAGGCCGCCAGAAGATTACTTCTGGCGGTCCACTTTACCGGTAATTTCTGCGGATGTCTTTACGACTCCGCTTTTGTTTTATTTCTTTCTCCGATCCACGTAAGGATATCCCGATACACATTCTGCCGGTCCACCTCATTCAAGATCTCATGCCGGTCGCCTTCATACAGATGGATCGACACATCTTTGATCCCGGCATCTTTATATTTCTCATAGACTCTGGTCACATTCTTTCCGAATGCCCCTACCGGGTCATCGGATCCTGCCGTAAAGAGCACCGGAAGCGTCTTCGGAATCCGTTTCATACTTCCCTTCCGTACCAGAACCTTCATACCGGTAAACATCTGATAATAGGCTCCCAGTGTAAATGTATAGGAACACAGCGGATCCCGCACATATTCATCTCGTTTTTTCTTATCGGATGTGATCCATTCCTTCGATGTCTCACCAGGTTCAAATTTCTTATTGAAACCTCCAAAACTCAGACTATCCACAAATGCGCTTCTGTATTTCCATCCTTTGAACGCTGCAATGACCCTGCAGATCATCCTTCCCGCACAAAGCGTCAGCATTCCCTGATGACCGGTTCCCATAATGATAACTCCCGCAAGGCCCCCCGCATACATCGTCAGATACTGTCTCAACAGGAATGACCCCATACTGTGCCCCAGCATAAAATACGGCACATCCGGATATTTTTTCCGTGTCATCTCCTGCAGCTGATAAATATCTCCGATCACATACTGATTACCTTTCCGTTCATCAAAATATCCCAGATCAGCTTCTGTCTGTATGGATTTCCCATGTCCCAGATGATCATGTCCGACTACATAATATCCGTGCTCCGACATAAATTCGGCAAATTCATCATAACGGTCAATATACTCCACCATTCCATGACATATCTGTAAGACACCTTTTATATCTCTATCCGGAAGCCATTCGATCGCATGGATCTTTGTCACAGAATCTCTGGATGTATAATAAAATTCATGTTTCATCATCTATCATCCATTCTGACATACTCTTTGTATTCGGCCAGCGGTTTGTACGCCGGACGAATGATCTTATCTACATTCTTAAGCTCTTCCAGACGGTGTGCACTCCATCCAACGATACGCGCTGCCGCAAAGATCGGTGTATAAAGTGACGGTGGAAGATCCAGCATACTATATACAAGTCCGCTGTAGAAATCGACATTTGCATTTACACCTTTGTATATCTTACGCTTTTCTGCGATGACCTCCGGTGCCATGTGCTCTACCTTTTCATACAGTGCATATTCCTTCTCACAGCCCTTTTCTCTTGCAAGCTGCTTAACGAACTTCTTAAAAATATCGGCTCTCGGGTCAGATACGGAATAGATTGCATGCCCCATTCCGTAGATCAGTCCCTTCCGGTCAAATGCCTTCTTATCCAACAGATCGGTCAGATACCGGCGTACCTCATCATCATCTTCCCAGTCACTGACTTTTTCCATCATATCGTCAAACATCTGGGTTACTTTGACATTTGCCCCCCCGTGCTTTGGTCCTTTTAAGGATGCCATAGCAGCCACGATCGTCGAATAAGTATCCGTTCCGGATGATGTTACCACATGCGTTGTAAATGTAGAATTGTTACCGCCGCCGTGATCCATATGAAGGACAAGTGCCATATCCAGGATCTTTGCCTCTAATTTCGTATATTTCTTATTCTCACGCAGCATCATCAGTATATTCTCTGCTGTTGATAATTCCGGTGACGGTGCATAGATGAAGAGATCTTCTCCCATACGGTAATTATATGCATGATAACCATAGATCATCAGCATCGGGAACTGACTGATCAGATTCAGGCTCTGACGCAGTACATTTGGAATCGACGTATCGTCTGCATGAGGATCATACGTGTACAGGCTTAAGATCGATCTCGACAGGCTGTTCATCATGTCACGGCTTGGCGCTTTCATGATCACATCACGGACAAATGTCGGCGGCAATGTCCGTCTTTCCACCAGTGTCTCATGAAATGTCTGCAGCTGCGTCTTATCCGGAAGTTCACCGAATAACAGCAGATAGGCGATTTCCTCAAATCCATAGTGCTTATCTTTCAGAAACCCCTGCACCAGATCTTTGATATTGTAGCCGCGATAGTAAAGATTTCCTGCACATGGCACTTCCTCTCCGTTCACGATCTTCTTCGCACATACATCGGAAATGTTCGTAAGTCCCGCAAGGACACCTTTTCCGTTCAGGTCACGGAGTCCCCGTTTGACTTCGTACTTCGTATACAGCTCTTTGTCTATCGCATTATTCTTCTCGCAAAGTTCTGCAAAATGGCTGATTTCCGGTGTTACCTCAAATAGTGTCTGCCCTTCTTTTCTGTCCATCGTCATCATCCTTTCTTATATGGAGATAATAAATCACTCAATCTTGCGAATTCTTCCAGTGTCAGTGTCTCACCTCTCACACTTGCACCCTTTCCAAGTGCATCAATCGCTGCTTCCACTTCTTCTTTTGTAAAATCTAATGTCGCCGCATTCTTCAGACCGTTCGCCAGTGTCTTCCTTCTCTGGTTGAAAGATGCACGGATAATGTTGAACATCAGCTTCTCATCCTGCACCTGTACCGGCTTCTCCTGATGACAGGTCAGACGTATAACCGCTGATCCTACCTTCGGTCTCGGCATGAAACAGTTCGGCGGAACATTTGCCACAATATACGGGTCGGCATAATACTGTACTGCTAATGACAGTGCGCCATAGTCCTTATTACCCGGTCCGGTCTGCATACGGTCCGCAACTTCTTTCTGCACCATGACAGTGATACTCTCCACCGGAACCTCATTTTCAAAAAGTCCCATGATGATCGGCGTCGTAATATAATATGGCAGGTTCGCCACCACTTTGACCGGCTTTCCGTTGTTCTCTTCGTCTGCAAGCTTCTTAAGATCCAACTTCAATACATCTTCATTGATGACACATACATTGTCATATCCGCTTAATGTATCCTCCAGGATCGGGATCAGATTCTTATCGATCTCAACTGCGATCACCTTTCCTGCCGCCTGTGCCAGATATTGCGTCATCGTACCGATTCCTGGTCCGATCTCCAGTACCATATCATCCTCCGTGATATTCGCCGACTGTATGATCTTATCTAATACATGTGTATCGATCAGGAAATTCTGACCGAATTTTTTCTGAAATGAAAAATTATATTTCTGCAGAACCTCGATGGTATTCTGCGGATTTCCTAACGTTGGTTCCTTCATAGACCCTCCCGTATCTGTTATATGGTTTCTTGATTATTCTTCATTATACAATAATTTGGCCGGGATTGACAGCGATAAAAAATGAAATATGTATAAAGAAAATATAAACGGGGATGGAAGATTCTCATATGCCCGGTAAGCTTGCTATGGCTGCTAATGCGAATCCACAAGCGAAGATTGCTCCATTTCCAAATCCTCTTACGACCATTCCGACGATGGCAAATGTTCCGCTGTGAGGGTTAATTGCTACGATCAGGAATCCGACCAGCATCAGAATCGAACTGAGGATTAGCGTTTTCTGATGTCCTATTTTCTTAACAATCGCAGGTACGAAACAGTTTCCAATAATAACCGGAAGTGTCAGTGTCATGGAAAGTGGTGTCATCATATCCATATCTTTTAAGATATTTCCACAATAATATACGGTCATAGATTCGTTACCTGACGCAATGCTAAGTGCCAAGATAAACAATGCTGCTACAAAGTAAAAATATTTATTCTTCAAGATAGCCGGCGCACTGATTAAAATCCACGGTCTTGCTTTTCCCCATTTTTCGGGCTTTTCTGGCTGTTTCATATGCGGAACAGATTATCGAGAATTTTTATCATGTACGATCTGTATATTTCACTACCTTTCAATAATAGGCGCAGACATTTAAAACAACCGGCTCTTTTCCTCGGAAATCTCTTTATCTGTTGCTCCTGTATATTGTTTAATTTTATAATCGGGAATGTGATCCTGCAGCATTTCACGAATAATATTGCGTTTTTCTTGTTCTCTTCCCTCTGCAATTCCCTTTTCTCTTCCCTCTGCAATTCCAGCCTCGAGTCCAAGTCTTTTTGCTGTCTTCATCATAATGTCATGATCTCTGATTGCTTTCTGCCTTGCTTCGTATTCCAGCCGTTTCTTCTCATCCGCACTCAGTCTGTCTAATACATCATATGCCTCTTCAAAAGTAGAATTATTCTCTGCCATCTTCTTGAAATCCTCCCTGCATTTTCCGCCTAGAAAGCGCATCCATTGTAACAGATCTGTCTCATTTTTCTGCTCAGGCGGAAGCTTGGACAGTTCCAGTATGTGCATCTCTAACAGATCTGTATACTCTTTCCCTGTCTCTGTGTCACACAATGCAATCCGACGATAGCACTTTTCATCATCCTGAAAATAAGTATGATCCAGAATGCTTACCTGAATGCACTTCTGCAGCCTGTCATAACTGTCGCCTTCTCTGATCTGATCCACATACATTTTTCCAAGATAATACGCCGACCGGTTAGCCCAGTAGTCGTAGTAGACAACTTGCATCTCAAAGTCTATCTGTACACCGTTTTTTAACTTCACCCGAACATCCAAAATTCCGTATTTATCATCCTCATACTGTTTTTGTAATATTGTAGGCATGAGGTCTGTTTTTTCTACGTCTTCCGGGTGAAGCTTTAGCAAAGCCGCTACGATTCCTTTCCGGATATTTTCATTTTGCATCAATTCTTTGAAACAAAAATCCACCGTCGGAAGCATAATAAAGTCATCTTCTGTTACATTTTTCTGGTTTCTTCTCATAGAATTCTCCCTTCTTTTGTAAGATAAAGTATCGTTTGAAGTAAAGAATTCTCTGCCTAATCATATTTTAACACAGGAGTATATCTTAGAAAAGCAGAAGTTTACCAAATGTTCTCCGCAAATACCTCAGATTCTCAGAGCTGCCTGAAACATTTTTTCAAACGATCTTCCTCTTTTTTGCTTTCATCGGATTATCTACTCTGAATATAGAGTGAAAGAAATAATTACCGATTGGTTGATAGATACTTTTGCAGTCTGTCAGATTGACGACTGCGTAAGATTAGGTTAACATAAGTAGTTTTATATGACAATAGGAAATTTATGCATAAGGGTTTTCTTATTAATAAACAAGGAAGATATCGTTGTTTTTCCGATATCTCCCCTGCTTTTTGCTATAACCGGTACATCTCTCTTGCATTTTTCTCCGTCTGTTCGACTACTTCTTCATACGTAATGCCCTTTAATTCCGCAATCTTCTCTGCCACATAACGGATATAGGCAGAATTGTTGCGCTTTCCACGATTCGGTTCCGGTGCCATATACGGGCAGTCCGTCTCGAGTACAATTGACGTCAGTGGAATATTTTCCACTACTTCTTTCAGCTTCTTCGCATTCTTGAACGTTACCACTCCGCCAACGCCGATATAGAATCCCATCTTGATATATTCCTGTGCCATCTCTTTAGAATACGAATAACAATGGATCACACCGCTTAGTCCTTTCGCATGCTCCTTCATAATCTCCATGGTATCTGCCGCTGCCTCCCGGCTGTGGATCAGAACCGGAAGATCCAACTCTCTTGCCAGTTCCAGCTGCCGTATGAACCATTTTTTCTGCACTTCTCTCGGCTCATTGTCCCAGTAATAATCCAGACCGATCTCGCCTACCGCAACCACTTTCCCCTCTTTAAACAGCTCTTTCATCTGTGCAAAGGTCTCTTCATTCAGGCTTCCGACCTCATCCGGATGAATCCCGACTGCCGCATATACAAATGGATATTCCTTTGCAAGTGCAATAACCTTTCTGCATGAATTGTATGTTGCACTGACATTTATAATTGTGCCAACGCCCTGCTCTTCCATAGAATTCAGCAATTCTACTCTGTCCTCATTAAACTGCTCATCGTCATAATGTGCATGTGTATCAAATATCATATATCCTCCGTCCCAAATCAAAAATGTTCTGTCCCCAGTATCCCAATATTTATCCCATCTTTTCCACACGTTATCCCAAGGAATTTCATGGTTATCCCACCCTTATCCCAAGGTTTTCCACATACTTATCCACATCATGTGGATAACTTGTGTGACAGATACTGTATATAGATGTCGGATATTGGAGATATATATCAAACAAGGACGGTGATTCCAAAAATCCTCCGTCCTCATTTTCATTCTTTCATATACAAAGCCAACTATTATCAACCAGTTTCTTTGTATCTTTCTATACTTACATTAGCAGATCTCTGCACCGGCCGGCATATTCTTCTCCGGTGTCATAAGTGCCAGATTACCTTCTGCGTCTTCCGCGCACAGTAACATACCCTCAGATAATACTCCGGCAAGTTTTGCAGGTTTTAAGTTCACAAGAACCATAACCTTCTTGCCTACCATCTCTTCTGCAGAGTAATGTTTCTTAATTCCGGATACGATCTGTTTTACTTCGCTTCCGATCTTAACCTGTGAGCAGAGAAGTTTCTTGGATTTTTTCACTTCTTCGCAGGCAATGATCTCACCAACCTGGAACTGCATCTTTCCGAAGTCATCGAATGTGATCTCCGGCTTTGCTTCGATATCGATCACTGCTTCGTCAGCTTCTTCTTTTGCCTCTTCCTTCTCTTCTACATGTGGGTGAAGTTCTTCTACTTTTTTCATTACTTCATTGACATCCAGTCTTGCGAAAAGGATCTCCGGTTTTTCTGTTACTTTTCCGTCTCCAAGCTGAGCAAGGATCTTCTCTGAAGTCTCCGGCATGAAGGATTCCAGAAGTTTTGCTCCTGCTTTGATGCTCTCGATCAGGTTGTAGAGAACGGTCTCCAGACGGTCTTTCTTTGCCTCATCTTTTGCAAGTGCCCACGGCATTGTCTCGTCGATGTATTTGTTGCAGCGTTTGAACAGTACGAAGATCTCTGTGATTGCATCTGCGACACGCAGTTCATCCATCTTCGCATCGACTCTCTTCGGAGTATCTTCTGTGACAGCCTTAAGATCTGCATCGACAGCCTTTTCTTCTTCTGTCTCGGCAACACCCTTATCTGTTACAACACCGCCGAAGTATTTATTTGTCATGGAAATAGTTCTGTTTACCAGGTTTCCAAGTGTATTTGCAAGGTCAGAGTTCATACGCTCTACCATCAGCTCCCATGAGATCACGCCATCATTTTCAAATGGCATCTCATGAAGTACGAAGTAACGTACGGCATCTACTCCGAAGAAATCAACCAGCTCATCTGCGTAAAGTACATTTCCTTTGGACTTACTCATCTTACCGTCGCCCTGCAGAAGCCATGGATGTCCGAATACCTGCTTTGGAAGCGGCAGATCCAGTGCCATCAGGAAGATTGGCCAGTAAATGGTATGGAAACGGATAATATCTTTTCCGATCAGGTGGAGGTCTGCAGGCCAGTTCTTATTAAACAGTTCTGTGCTGTTACCGTCGCAGTCATATCCGATTCCTGTGATATAGTTGGTCAGCGCATCGAGCCATACGTATACGACATGTTTTGGATCGAAGTCTACCGGGATTCCCCATTTGAAGGATGTTCTAGATACACACAGATCCTGAAGTCCCGGAAGCAGGAAGTTGTTCATCATTTCATTCTTACGTGAAACCGGCTGAATGAATTCCGGATGCTCATTGATGTGGTTGATCAGTCTGTCTGCGTATTTGCTCATCTTGAAGAAATATGCTTCTTCTTTCGCAGGCTTACACTCACGTCCGCAGTCCGGACATTTACCGTCTACTAACTGAGACTCTGTCCAGAAAGACTCGCATGGAGTACAGTACATTCCTTCATAAGATCCTTTGTAAATGTCTCCCTGATCGTACAGTTTTTTGAAAATCTTCTTAACCTGTGCTTCGTGATCTTCGTCTGTTGTACGGATGAATTTGTCATAAGAAGTATTCATCAGATCCCAGATCCTCTTGATCTCGCCTGCTGCATTGTCAACGAATTCCTTTGGTGTAACACCTGCTTCATCTGCCTTCAGCTCGATCTTCTGTCCATGTTCATCTGTTCCTGTCTGGAAGAATACATCGTATCCCTGACTTCTTTTATATCTTGCGATGGCATCTGCCAGCACGATCTCATACGTGTTACCGATGTGCGGTTTGCCTGATGCATAAGCGATTGCTGTTGTAATATAATATTTTCCTTTATTACATTTTTCACACATGTTTTTTCTCTCTCCTTCTATGTTTACCGGATATATGAAATATAGAATGTGCCCTGGCACATTCTCGCGCTGAGCGCGGTCGCTTGCGACATCCTACTTCTTCGCGCGAATGCGCATCCTGCCGGAGGCTTTTTATATAACAGGAAACTCAGTTTCCTGTTATATAAAAAATCTCCCCTGCATTCACTCCTCATAACTTCTGTTACAATTCGTAAATCCCAGGGAAGACGAAAATCCGTGTTACCACTTCCATTCACTATCAGTCTCGCAACCGACAGTCTCTGCGGGTGAAGTCACCACTCCACCTCTCCGCTGTAAAGGGCGGAACCCTTCGTGAACTTACATTTTCCATGCTCATCCACACCGCTCAGTAAGCCATCTTCTGTAACGTTCCACCTGTCCCTCTCAGCATCACACTGCAGTATTCTCACCTACAGTTCACGGGATTCTCTGTAAGATTTCCTGTTACATACTCTCTTCATCAATGCGTTTGTCATATATCCATTCGTAATATAAATCGTAGCATATAAGCGGGCGGGATGTCAAGGTCTACAGGCTGTACGTATCAATCTTCTGCAATTAAATTCCTTAACTATCAATCAAGTACTTCCTTAGAATCAAACTGCTCCATAAATTTTGTATATTCTGCAGAATCTTTGAATACTGGTTTGTAATTTTTAACCAGTTCTTTACTTCTTGCAGCTTTCTCTTTCAGCAATCCATATGCTGCCAATGCAAACATTTTCGCTGTATCAATATAAGCCTCTTCTTCATTCGTCACTTCAAAGTTAATCTGATGAAGTCCGCCTTTTACACCGCCTGTATTGAATGTATAAACAGGCATCAGATGCTGCACATCACCTACATCTGTAGAACCGCCGGAATGTCCCGCGGCCTCTCTTACAGGTACTTCCGGTGCTGCAAGTTCTGCAGCTCTCTTCAACTCCGGCAAAGCCTGTTCTGCAAGTGTCGGAAGGTATCCCGGCAGTGTAATAATCTCTACTTTTGCTCCCATCGCCACTGCACCTGCCTGAAAAGAACGATCTGTTTTCTTTGCCGCATCCGTAAATGCTTCAATTGTTTTCGCTCTTACCAGTGTCTCGATCACAATTTCATCCGGAATAACATTAACCAGATTTCCACCTTTCGTAATGATCGGATGAACACGGACGCAGTCTTCGTCACGAAAAGTCTCACGGTTGAGCCCTAATGCCTGAAGGCCAAGAGAAGCTGCGGAAAGTGCATTCACTCCCTTGTCAGGAGCTCCGGCTGCATGAGCTGCTTTTCCTAAATAGCGGATTACTTTTGATACAAATCCATTTCCTGTTCCGCTTCCGACTTGAATTTCATCTCCCGGCTGAATATGATGCGCCAGGCAGAGATCAATATCATCAAACGCTCCTGTACGGATCAATTCGCATTTTCCACCTCCATAGCGAATCTTGCCCTGCTCACGCAGCTGATTCTTAAATTCAATCTCACCATACTCTTCTGCAGGTGTGGCAAAAAATACTACCTGTCCACCCAGTTTTTCTGCAATCTCAGGTACTGTAAGTGCAAGTGCCGCACCAAATATGCCTGCCATCTGTGCATGATGTCCGCAGCAGTGAGCCGCATCTGTTTCAGGATTTACATAGGCATGTTCCGGGATTCTCAGAGCATCCAACTCTCCTAAAAGTGCAAGACTTGCATTCTCCTTCTTCTCTTCATTCAGGTATGCTTTTACACCTGTGATGGCAAATCCTGTTTCTGTGTGAAGTCCTAATTCTTTCATCTTATTTACAAATTTCTGTGAGGTACGAAATTCTTTATATCCAAGTTCCGCATGTGTATAAATATCTCTTGCAAACTCAATAACTTCATCTCTATGTTGATCAATTATATCTATAATTAACTTTTCCGTCTGATCCATGGCTTCTACCTCGCTTTCTTTAACTCCGCTCAGAACCACTTACTGAAGTTCTTCTGGGATCCACCATAATCCATCATTATTTTTTTTCATATATTCTTTGAATTCATCAGAATGATATGCATCTACGATTGCCTGTGCCCATGCTGCATCTTTGTTCTCTTTTTTTACTACAACCTGAAGTACAAGGTAATCTTGGATATCTTCGTTCGCAAGTGCTGTAGAAGCATCGATTCCTGCATTATATACAACACTTCCTGTAATTGCTACATAATCAAAATCATCCATTGCAGCCGGGATTGTCATACTGTTCATCTCTGTAAACTTAATGTTATGTGGATTCTCAGTGATATCATCCTGTGTTATTGCGGATGGATCTGCATTCTCATCCAGTTTGATCCAGCCGATCTTCTGAAGCATCAGATAACACCGTGCTGTGTTAGATGCATCATTTGGAACTGCCACCTTTGCACCGTTCGGAATATCGTCGATCGAATCATATTTATTAGAATATACACCTGCCGGCACTGTCGGGATCGGGCTGATTGCTACCAGATCTCCGTTATAACTCTTGTTGAAATTTTCCATGTAAGCTGTATGCTGCTCAACGTTAACATCAACATCTCCGTCATTTAATGCAACGTCTGCTGTCTGAAGATCAGAAAGATCAACGCCCTTTACTGTGTATCCCTCTTTTTCAAGAATCGGAACAATGGCATCTTCAAAAAGCTCTGTATATGGTCCCTGAGATTTTCCATAGACGATTTCCTTCTTATCTGTGCTTTTTGCTGATGAATCACTCTTTGCAGAATCGCCTGATCCTGAGTTTCCGCATGCCACAAGACCAAATGCTGTTGCCGCTACTAATACACTTGCAATAAATTTTTTCATTTTCATAATCTAAATCTCCCTATTCTTTTTATCTATCTCATGTCCGGCTGTCGTTACACAGCGACTGTAAACACTCACAACTATTATTACCAGGCTTGTTGTCCTGTCTTTTTTGTTTCTTACAGAACTCTGATATTTATTTATGCTGTCTTAATTTTCTTGAAATTGTATTTCCTGCAAACTGAAGGATCTGTACAAAGATAACCAGTACTACAACTGTGAAAATCATCAGTGGTGTATTCATTCTCTGGTATCCATAAGTCAGTGCCAAATCTCCGACACCGCCTCCTCCTACATATCCTGCCATCGCAGATGCTCCGAGAAGTCCGATTGTACCAGTTGTCAGTGCCAGAACAATAGATCCCAGTGTCTCAGGAAGAAGGAAGTAACGAATAGTCTGCCATGTTGTAGCTCCCATCGCTTCTGCTGCTTCCAGAATACCCGGATTAATTTCCAACAAACTGTTCTCCATCAATCGTGCCAGATATGGACTGATATAAATAACAAGTGGTACCAACGATGCCGTACTTCCAATCGTAGTTCCAACAATTGTTCTTGTCAGTGGCATGATTGCTACAAGAAGGATTACAAATGGAATGCTTCTTACAATGTTAATGTAGATACTTACGATATTGTAGAGAATCCGATTCTCTGCAAGTCCGCCCTTGCGACAAAGCACAAGGATCAATGCCAGAATGATTCCTATGATGGTTCCGATGATCAATGACCATGCCACCATATATAAAGTCTGTCCTCCACTGGTCAGTAATTTCTCCAGTGAAACTCCAAAATACTGCTGATCCATTAAATCACCTCTACCCTTTCTCTGATTACTCCGTTTTCGTCAATCTGTTTCTCTGCTTTCAGAATCTTCTCTTCAGATCCTAGCAACTGTAAAATGAACACACACATTATGTTGTCCTGGAGTTCTTGAACGGTTGCTCCTAAGATATTTACTACAATTCCTTCTACATGACAAATATCTGAGATAACCGGGCGTTTTACGCTGCTTCCGATAAATTTCAGTCGTTCTACACGGAAATGTTCTTTCTGCTCTTTTACAAGACTTATGATGCTTTCAGGAATCTGATCATTCACAACAGTCTGAACAAATCTCTTTGTAACTGGTGCCTGCGGTTTTCCGAATACATCCAGTACACTTCCCGCCTCGATTACCTGACCTTTCTCCATGACTGCTACTTTATTACAGATCATCTGAACCACCTGCATCTGATGTGTGATCAGAAGGATTGTAACCCCCATCTCACGATTAATCTTCTTAAGTAGTTTCAGAATTGCCTCTGTTGTCTGTGGATCCAAGGCACTGGTTGCCTCATCACAAAGCAGGATATCCGGTGTTGTTGTCAATGCTCTTGCAATTCCGACTCTCTGTTTCTGTCCACCGGAAAGCTGGCTGACATACACGTCTTTCTTGTCTTCCAGTTCTACAAACCGAAGAACTTCTTTGACTTTCTTGTCAATCTCAGCCTTCGGTACTTTCTCAAGAATCAGCGGCAATGCTATATTATGATAAACTGTTTTGGATTCCAGAAGGTTGAACTGCTGGAATACCATTCCAATTTTTCTTCTTAATTTACGAAGCTGCGGTTTCTTCAGACTTCCAAGTTCTTCTCCATGAACCGTTACAGTTCCGCTATCCAGTGTTTCAAGTCCATTTACAAGACGAATCAATGTGGATTTACCGGCTCCGGAGAATCCGATGATTCCGTAAATGTCTCCCTTTTCTACATGGATGCTTACATCCTGCAAAGCATGTACCTTACCGTATTTTCCGGAGAAGGTTTTGTTTGCGTGTTCTACTTTTATCATACTCATCACTCCATCTATGTGTATTTTTCGTATCTCAGATTCAATATGCGTATGATACAGCTTTTACCCTACCTTGTCAATAGGTTTTGTATGTTTTATATGTTTTCCACTAATTCGGCAGCTATTTTGAATTATTTCTATTCATTTTTTTATTCGTTTACATAGTATACTGTTATCTTTGTTCTCAATCTCTTCCATCTTCCACTTTTCACATCATTGACGCAACCAATCAGAGCGCTTATAATATTCTCGTTATTTACAGAAACTACACATAAGATTGGGGAATTTATTATGACCAGAAGACAATATTTCACCGCCGGTTTCAAGGACGGAATACCGATCTGTCTTGGATACATAGCGGTTTCATTTACATTTGGGATCATGGCAAAAAAAGTCGGAATTTCGATCTTTGATGCGGTTCTGATCTCTCTGACAAATGTGACCAGCGCCGGACAGTTTGCAGGGCTGTCGCTGATCGCATCGACTGCTTCTTATATAGAGATGGCCATCACACAGCTTATCATCAACTTAAGATACTGTCTGATGTCCTGCGCACTTTCGCAGAAGATTGATCCGGAAGCACCACTGATCCACCGGTTTTTCATTGCTTATGGTGTAACCGATGAGATCTTCGGTGTCACAGTCTGTAAGGGTGGGAAGCTGAGTCCTTTTTATTCTTACGGGGTTATATTTATCTCTGTATTCGGATGGGTATTCGGTACATTTCTTGGAATCCTGTCCGGTAATATATTACCGGCTCGTGTTGTCAGTGCATTAAGCGTTGCTCTTTACGGCATGTTCCTCGCGATCATTATTCCGCCGGCACGTAATAACCGTGTGCTTGCGGGTGTTGTTGTCATTTCCATGGCAGCCAGCTTATTATTTGATAAGACACCGGGACTTCGGAACATTTCATCCGGATTCCGTATTATCATCATTACTCTGATCATTTCCGGAATTGCGGCTTATTTCTTCCCGGTAAAGGAGGCACACCATGAATCATAATATTTACATTTACATATTTGTAATGGCGGCAGTCACCTACCTGATCCGTATGCTTCCGCTGACACTGATCCGCAAAGAGATTAAAAGCACGTATATTAAATCATTTTTATACTATGTCCCTTACGTGACGCTTGCGGCTATGACATTCCCGGCAATCCTTAGTGCCACCGCAAATATCTGGTCTGCACTTGCCGGATTTATCATTGCTGTATTCCTGGCTTACCGGGGAAAGAGTCTGCTGAAGGTATCTTTGTTCGCATGTCTCGGCGTCTTTATTGTTGAACTAATTACCGGATTATAAATCATATAAGTTACCGGAAGTTTATGATATTGGCTTCCGGTTATAAACAATGAATACATATTTGCGGGAAATCCCCATATAAATGATACAAATGATTTATATGGGGATTTTTATGCAAAAATTTCTCGAAAAATTTAAACGGAAGCCATTACTCTTTTTGCTTCCGTCTGCATCCGTACTTCTACTCCTTTTTCTTCTGTTCTTTCATTCTCAACAGGATGCGGATCAGGCATTTTCGAAATATACTTCTGAACTTTTCCGACAGGAAATCAGTGGAAATACAATTACTCTCCACTACATCTTAAAAAATCCCGAAAAATATGGCATAAAAAATGCGCCCATTTCTTATGGACAATGTACCACCGATCCCGAACTGGTCCGGTCTAGTGTCGATGCGGAACGGACCAGACTTCGCTCCTATAACAGAACATCTCTTTCCAAAGACAACCGTCTTACTTATGATGTGCTGAATGACTATCTGAATTCTGCCTATGATCTGTCCCCTTATACACTCTACGACGAACCACTTGCACCTCTCACAGGAACTCAGTCACAGCTTCCGGTCATCTTATCAGAATACCGTTTTTATGAGATCTCCGATATTGAAAACTATCTGCAGCTTCTTACTAAAACACCGGAATACTTCCGATCTATCCTGAATTTTGAACACACAAAATCCGAATCCGGCCTTTTTATGGCCTCCTACACTGCTGACTCCATCATCAAAGAATGCCGGGATTTTATTAATTTAAAAGAAAGCAATTATCTCTATTCTTCTTTCGTGGAACGGCTGGAAGAACTTGCTTCTGCCAAAGACGGTGTCCTTACCGAAAAGCAGCGGGAAGCCTATACCCGGCAGAACAACGTTTACATAAAAAAATATATTTTTCCGGCCTATGAACAGCTTATTTCCGGCTTGTCCGAACTCCGCAGTTCCGGCAAAAACAATAACGGGCTGTGCTATCTTCCGAATGGCCGGACTTATTACGAATATCTGGTAAGAAGTGAGACCGGTTCCCCCCGCAGTATTGCAGAGCTGCAAAATCTTGCAAATACACAGATACTTTCGGATCTTACAGTTATGCAACGGGTGCTGACTGGTGATTCCTCTTCCGCCTCATCCTCCATAACTTCTGATATTTTCAGCCCCCAAGGTACACTACTCACTGAATCTAACCCGGAAAAGATCTTATCCACATTATCGGGCAAGATTACGAAAGATTTTCCACCATATCCACAGATTCATACACAGATTAAATACGTCCAGAAATCCATGGAAGACTACTTAAGCCCGGCTTTCTACATGATCCCGGCCATCGACAACACTTCTGAAAATGTAATCTACATCAACAACGGGCACCTCACCGACAACCTCTCTCTCTTCACCACCCTCGCCCACGAAGGCTACCCCGGACATTTATATCAGAATGTCTATTATGCAAGCCTTCATCCCGATCCAATCCGCTGTGTACTGAACTATGGCGGATACACCGAGGGCTGGGCCACTTACAGCGAGATGATGAGCTACTACTTTTCCACACTGACGAAAGAGCAGGCTACATTATTTCAACGCAACTCATCTGTCATTCTTGGACTATATGCACTTGCCGATATGGGAATCCATTACGATGGCTGGAAGCTTGCCGATGCGGCGGCCTTTTTCCACACTTATGGAATAACGGATGATGCGACCATTGAGGATATCTATGATCTGATCATTGCCGATCCGGCTAATTATCTGAAATACTATATTGGGTATCTGGAATTTCTGGAACTTAAGAAAAATGCAGTGGATAAGTGGGGTGATAACTTTACGCAGATGCGGTTTCATAAGGCGGTTCTGGATGTTGGGCCGGCGTCGTTTGATGTGATCCAGAAGTATGTGTTTAAATAGAAACAGGGACGGGGAAAATTCCATTTTCCCCGTCCCCATTGGCTCATTGGCCCATTGGCCCCTTAATTCGTATTACTAGCCGCAATCTTCACCTTACTCCAAAGATTACTGATCTCTTTCTTCGTCTCCTCATTATACTCAAAGACTTCATCATTTTTATTATCTGTTCTTGGTATATATGCATCAATTCCTTCAAACTCTCCGCCCTTGCCATACAGATCTTCCATAACCTTCTTATTCGCTGATGTATAACCTACATAACTTGAATTGTCATAAGCTCCGTCATAATCGCTCGCATAATTGATAAATGCATGTGCGAGTTCCGGATTCTTCGCATTCTTCGGAATGACCATGGCATCGGACCACTGGTTTGTTCCGCCTTCCGGCAGGTAGTATCCCATGTTCTCATTCTCATTGATTACATATGTCGCATCTCCGGAATAGATCAGGCCAAGTGCCTTTCTTCCCTGCGCCATGTTATCAATGATCTCATCGGTAACGATCTCCGGCTTCATGGTCTGTACACACTGTACCAGCCAGTTATAAGCTTCCTGGATCTGGCTTTCGTCGGACGTATTCATCGAATATCCAAGTGCCTTAAGCGCCATCATGAAAGAATCTCTCTCTGAATCATACAGGTAGATGTCCCCTTTATATTTCTGATCCAGGAAAATGTTATAACCTTCTTTTTTCAGGTCTTTGATATCGACTTTTGTCTTATCGTACACGATTCCGGCTGTTCCCCAGAAATACGGAACAGAATATTCATTCCCCGGATCATACGGAAGTCCTTTGATCGCATCATCTAATTTATCCATACAGTTCAGTTTCGACTTATCCAATTTCTGTAAATATCCCTCAGAAATAAGTCTCTGGATCATATAATCACTTGGTACGAGAATATCATAAGCTTCTCCATTTGCGACCTTAATATACATCTGTTCATTCGAATCAAAATTTTCAAGAAGTACCGTTGCCCCTGTTTCTTTCTGGAAATCCTGGATAATATGTTCACCTACATACTCGCCCCAGTTGTAGATACGAAGCGTCTGCCCCTCGAATGGCAATGGCTCTTTCCTGTTATTATATGTCACAACTCCGGCTACAATCGCCAGTACACACACAACCGCAACTGCCGGTACCAGTACATTTCGTCTGCCGATGCTGTTTCTCTTCGCACGTTTTGCAAAAAGTGCCGGTGCAGCATTGATGATCACAAGTACGATCGTGATGATCACAACCACCAGTGTCGAGATTGCATTGATACTAGGGTTGACACGTTTACTCATCGTATACACCATGATACTTAAGTTCTTCACACCACGTCCGGTTACGAAGTAAGAGATAATAAAATCATCCACTGACATGGTAAATGCGATCAATGCACCGGCTACGATTCCCGGCGTGATCTGCGGCACAACAACTTTCGTCAGTGCCTGCCACGGTGTTGCCCCCAGATCCATTGCCGCATCGGCAAGGTTCGGATCCAGCGATTTGATCTTTGGCATGACCGATAACATAACATACGGAATACAGAATGCAATATGTGCCAGAAGCATCGTTACATAACCTTTTTCCACATGAAATGTAATAAATAATAACATAAATCCGATTGCTGTTACAATCTCCGGATTCATGATCGGAAGGTTGTTGATCTGCTCCATCAGGTCACGCACAATCTTCTTTGATTTACTGATACCGATTGCTGCAATTGTTCCTGTTACCGTTGAAATAAAGGTCGCAAGCAATGCAATACTGAATGTTGTCGACAGTGCATCCATCATATCTGATGAATCCAGCATATGTTTGTACCAGCGGAGTGAAAATCCTGTAAAACTCGTCAGTGATTTCCCATCGTTAAATGAGAAGATGATCATGTACAGGATCGGAAGATAGAAGAACACAACCGCCAGTATCATAAGGATCTTCCCTATCGGACGTTTTCCCTTATTATTCATAACGATTATACCCCCTTTCCGCCCTGGTTACGAATCTCGATCTTACGGACAACCATCATAAGTACCATCATGATGACCGCCATGATCATGGAAATGGCACTTCCGAAGTTCCACTCTCCAACCGTAATGAACTGGTTCTCGATCATATTTCCGATGAGGAAATACTGACCGCCGCCGAGCAGCTTCGGTATAAAGAAAGAACTGACTGCCGGAAGAAATACCAGCGTAATCCCGTTGATGATTCCCGGCACGGAAAGCGGCAGTGTCACACGCTTAAATGTCTGCGCCGGGCTTGCCCCAAGGTCTGCACTCGCTTCCAGCAAGGAATTGTCCATCTTACTAAGTGACGTCTGGATCTGCAGGATCATAAATGGCAGAAAGTTATATACCATTCCCAAAAGCACTGCCTCTTCTGTATAAAGAAGAGACCCCTTTCCCAATCCCACCAGTTGTAAGATTCTCTGGATCAGGCCGCCGTCACTTAAGAGTCCGATCCATGCATACGTTCTTACCAGCATGTTGATCCACATCGGGATCGTGATTACAAGAATCAGCGCATTCTGCTTTTTCTGCTCACTGCGCGCAATATAATATGCGATCGGATAGCCCAGTAACAGGCAGATCACTGTTGTCTTTACCGCAATCACAATGGAACGCCAGAGGATTAATAAGAAATCCGGGTCGGTAAAAAATTTGGCATAATGTTCCAGTGTAAATGTGAACGACAGGATGGTATTCCCCTGGTCTGTCACCGAATAAAGTGCGATCAGAACCATCGGGAACACCAGCATCAGTACCGCCCACACAATGTACGGAAATGCTAACTGTGAAAATTTCTTCATCTTAGAATACCACCTTCGGCATAACATGGATATCTTCCGGGAAGAATGTCAGGCCGACCTCCTGTCCTTCCTCCGAATAATCCGTTGTATGGATCTTGAACTCACGTCCCGTAGTGGAAAATGTAATCTCATACACGCCTTCTGTTACTTCTTCCGGATCAAAATCATAGTCTACACTGATGTCCACGCTCTGGTCTTCATCCGTCAGTTTCCATCCCTGTGCATTTGCCCATGTCTTAAGATCCGTATCCAATGCCTGGGATTCTGTAATCTCATCTACCGTCTTGAAGAAGTTGAATGCCATAACACCTTCATTTGCCTTCTCATTCTTAACGAACGGCTGGTTAACTACAAAGATGGTTCTCTCGATGCTGGTTCCGTTTGCTGTGCTGAATGTTACCGGATACTGGCCTTCTTTTGCTTCCAGTTCATATTCAATATTTGCAATGGAAATGTACTCATCACTTTCTGTCTCCCATGCCTGTGCATTCGACAGTGCGACAATTTCCTTATCATCCAGATTCTCCACATCTTCCAGATCTACATAGAAGTTGTTGGCACTGATCTTCTCGCTTCCGTCTTCGCTGGTCACATCGTGATTACGGATGACACGCATGTTCACCGTAACACTCGTTCCGGGAACCGTCTCCACCATGATCTCATAGTGCACACCCTTGAACAGAACACTTAATACCTCACCTGTCATCTTGCCGTCTTTTACATCTACGATATCGATGTCTTCCGGACGGATCACGACATCCACCGGCTCATTTTCCTTAAAGCCCTGATCCACACAGTCGAACGTGATATCATCAAAACGAACTTTGTAATCCTCAATCATTCTTCCGGAAATGATATTGCTCTCTCCGATGAAGTTTGCAACGAAACGGTTTGTCGGCTCATTGTAAATCTCCTGCGGGGTTCCGATCTGAAGGATCTCACCTTTCTGCATAACGACGATCTTATCCGACATCGTAAGTGCCTCTTCCTGATCGTGTGTTACGAAGATAAATGTAATGCCGACCTCCTGTTGGATGCGCTTCAGTTCATACTGCATTTCCTTCCGAAGCTTTAAGTCCAGCGCTGCCAGCGGCTCATCCAGAAGCAGTACCTTCGGCTCATTGACCAGTGCTCTCGCGATTGCCACACGCTGCTGCTGACCACCGGAAAGTAAGGTCGTATTCTTATCCTCATAGCCTTCCAGACCGATCAGTTTCAGCATCTTCATAACCTTCTGTTCAATAATATCTTTACTCATTTTTTTAAGCTTTAATCCAAATGCGATATTTTCATATACGCTCAGATGTGGGAATAATGCATATTTCTGGAATACGGTATTCAGTTCTCTTTCATACGGTGGTTTTCCGGTGATATCTTCATTGTCAAAGATCACCTTTCCTTCATCCGCATCCAGGAATCCTCCAAGGATTCGGAGCAGTGTAGTCTTACCACATCCACTTGGTCCAAGCAGGGTTACGAATTCATTTTCATATATGTCCAGGTTGATCCCTTTTAACACAACCTGCGAATCAAAGCTTTTCACAATATTGCGAAATTCGATTAGTTTTTTCTCTTCCATGGTTCTCCTTTCCATGGGGACGGGTTTTCCGGCTTTTTTACTGTCCCCTCTGGTTTATTTTTAAAAGATTGGCGGTGTCGTGATCCACAATATCTTTGCCGGGCTATTCCCGTGATTATAAAGATAATGACTCTTCGCACCATCCATATAAAACGTCTCATGCGCCTTCACTTTATATTTTTTACCGCCGCGCATAATCGTAATATTTCCCTTCAGTACATAGCCAAATTCCTCGCCCGTATACGACGTCTGGATATGACTCTTTTTATGCGGATAGAGTGTCATAAGAATCGGCTCCATCTGGTTCTTCTGCGCATTCGGAATGATCCATTCCACCTGGTAATCTTCTTTCTCATCAACGAAGAAATCATCTGTTCCGAACACAATCTGCTTTTCTTCCTCTTCATGAAAGAATTCCGACAGATTACTTCCAAGTGCTTCCAGAATGTCCTCCAGTGTCGCAATACTCGGTGCCGTCAGATTACGCTCCACCTGTGACAGAAATCCTTTCGTAAGTTCACTGCGCGAAGCCAGATCTTCCAATGTCAGATCGTTCTGCTTTCTAAGCTCTCTCAGCTTCTTTCCGATATCCACATTTTCACCTCCATATTTTCAAAAGTTTTCTATTACTATACTTTTTTTTCAAAAATACCGAACAAACTTTATTATACACATGTATGTGGATAATGCAAGTGAAATGCATGTAAAACCTTGACATATATTAAAAATATGCTATAAGGACATTGCCTGCCCGGAAGTCTGTGGTCCGCAATGCCGCTTACGGAACTTGTGATCGCAGTATATGTGGCGTATCATATGCGGAAATATACGTGTTCACTGCCGGGATAATGTGTTATCATTAACCATAGAAAATTTTCCAGAGGTAACCACATGAATACAGCAACTACAGCAAATATTCAAAGCAATAATCCTACTGCCTTTTACCACATCCCAGGCCTGTTTGAATTTTACGAATTGTACCGCATATTCCTTCCATTATTCCGGAAACACAGGGAATATTTTTACGACTGGTGTGAGATTGGCTCGATCTATGGCGCTCCTTCGGATTGTATCTGGGGCGGCGGGCGTACTTCATTTGGATATTCTGACCCGGAAGACGTGCTTGATCTGGTGCGGGAATACGGCATCTCGGCCCGGCTGACGTTCAGTAATTCGTTGCTACGGGAAGAACATCTTACAGATAAGAAATGTAACGAGCTTTGTAAAATGTTCGAACACGCCTCTGATGCCGATAATTCACCACATACACACCAACTCCAGAATGGCGTGATCGTGCACTCCGAGCTTTTATTAAACTATTTACAAAAAAATTATCCTGATCTCTACCTTATCTCTTCAACCACAAAAGTTCTGACAGATTTTCAGGATTTTTTAACTGAAATAAACCGAGAAGATTTCCGTTATATTGTACCGGACTTCCGGTTAAACAAAGTATTCGATAAATTAGATCTGATGTCGCAGCACCAGAAAGATAAAGTAGAATTCTTATGCAATGAATGCTGCTGGTTCGGCTGTAAGGACAGAAAGACTTGTTATGAATCCGTCAGCCGGAAGAATCTCGGAAATCCTGCCCCGGAGTTTCACTGTGCTTCGCCGGATGGTGGTAACGGTTACCGCTTTTCCAAGGCAATGGAAAATCCCGGATTCATCAGTGTAGATGATATACAGAATATTTACATGCCAATGGGATTTTCTAATTTTAAGATTGAAGGACGCGGGCTTGGAAGTGCGCTGATTCTTGAATTTCTGCTTTATTATATGACGAAGCCGGAATATCAGATTCATGTGAGAGAGCATATATATCTGGATAATATGTTGGATCTTTTTTAGCCATGGGGACGGGGTTTTTGGCTTTTTTGTTGTCCCTTCCGGATCAAAAGTAACAAAATCAACGGGGACAGAGAAATCATTTTTCTCCATCCCCACTGACTTATGATTCTGTCTTTGACAGTAAAAGAAAGAACAAACTAATATTTCGGACTTTATCAATATCCTTCTTTTCTCCTGCTTTTTCTCAGCTGATAACGTTTTTCCCCGCCATTCCATTCAATTCTTTCATTTTCTGTTTCTAATTTTAATCTTGGAACTTCCATCGGTTTCCCATTATGGTCAATTGCCACCATTACTACATAGGCACGATTAATACACCTGCGCATCCCCTTCGAATTTTCAATAAATGTATCTACTCTCACCTCCATTGAGGTCTTTCCAATGTAGGTTAATTTTCCCTTTAGTACAATCATATCGTTCTGATACGCCGCATCTTTAAAATTAAGGTTGTCTATCGCAGCCGTAGTAACTCCCATTTCAGAATGTCTTCTGCAGACAATTCCCGCAAGTTCGTCAATCCATTGCATTAATTGTCCGCCAAACAGTCTTCCATATCCATTAATATGTGGTGCTCTTACAATGAAAACCTGTTCTGCTTTTGATTCATTTACCGACTTTTCCATATTCATTCCATTCCTGATAGATTAATTACATTTTGTAAAATACATGGAAATTCCCTGACCTCCACCTATACACATACTGATCATCGCATCTTTTTTATCTGTACGCATCAGTTCATACATAACTTTTACAGTAAGAACTGCACCGGTTGCTCCAATCGGATGTCCGATAGAGATTCCTCCTCCGTAAATGTTCACTTTATCTTTATCAAGTCCAAGATCTCTGCTTACTGCATAAGCCTGACTTGCAAATGCCTCATTAATTTCAAACATATCAATTTTCTTCAGATCAAGATTCAGCTTTTTTGCAAGCTTCTCACTGGAAAATTTCGGAGAATATCCCATCAGTTCTGCATCAAAACCAGCAACCGCAAAACCTTCGATTTTCAGTTTTGGTACTACACCAAGTTCCTCTGCCTTTTCTTTTGACATAACTACAACTGCTGCTGCCCCATCATTTAAGCTTGAAGAGTTACCTGCTGTCACCGTTCCACCTTTTACAAAGCAAGGTTTCAATTTTGCAAGTTTTTCCAGTGTCTGTCCTTCTCTTGGACCTTCGTCTGTATCAAATATAGTGATATTTCCTTTTCTGTCCTTTAATTCTACCGGCAATATCTCATCTTTGAATTTTCCATCTTTAATCGCCTTACACGCTTTCTGGTGACTTTCCAGTGCAAACTGATCCTGTTCTTCACGGGATACATTATATTTTTCAGCTACATTTTCGGCTGTTACACCATTATGATTGCCGTCCAACGGCCAGGTCAGAATGTCAATTACGCCATCTTCGAAAACTTTGTGTCCCATTCTGGCTCCCCAGCGGGCATCTTTCACATAATATGGAAGCTGTGAAATATTTTCTGCTCCACCGGCAACGACTACATCTGCCTGACCGGTCTGAATTTCCATAACTGCCTCGACAATAGACTGTAATCCCGAACCACACTGTCTGTTTACAGAATATGCTGTCGTTTCTTTTGGCATTCCTGCTTTAAGACTGATTGCTCTTGCAACAAAACCATTTTCTGCAACTTCTCCTACCTGTCCAATAATGACTTCATCTACCACAGCTGGCTCGATCCCGGCTCTTTTTACCGCTTCTTTAACAACCATTGCTCCCATATCAATTGCAGGAGTATTTTTCAGACTTCCTCCATAACTTCCTACCGGAAGTCTGACACCACTGACAACTACTACTTCTTTTAATTCGCTCATTTTGCTTCCTCCTTATACCTGGTTATTCTCTTTTAAACGATCATTCCGCCGCCACAGTTAATTACTTCAGATGTAATATATGCTGCTTCATCAGATGCAAGGAATGCCACCAGATTTCCCACATCAGAAGGTTTTCCAGCATATCCCATCGGTACTCTTGAGATCATACTTTCCCATGCAGCTCCATCATTTACTTCTTTCAGTTTGACAGTCATATCAGTCTCAATGAATCCTGGGCAGATTGCATTACATGTAATTCCTTTTCTTGCATTTTCTCTTGCTGCTGTCTTTGTAAGACCTACAACTCCGGCTTTTGCCGCTGCATAATTCGCCTGTCCAATATTACCCAGCCAGCTTCCTGAAGAGATATTTATAATTCTTCCACTTTCCTTCGGTCTCATATATTTGATTGCTTCCTGTGTGCCATAAAATGCTCCCGTAAGATCCACATCAATAACTGTCTGCCAGTTTTCTGCAGACATCTTATGAAGCATTCCATCTCTGTTAATTCCTGCATTGTTGACCATAATGTCTAATGTGCCATATTTTTCAACTGCAAATTCTACCAGAGCTTTTACTTCTTCCTGTTTTGCAACATTTACACAGAATGAAGCTGCTTCTCCTCCTGCCTGTTCGATTTCCTTTACCGCATTATCGGAAGGTGCCATATCTGCTACAACAACTTTTGCTCCTTCTTCTGCAAGTTTTAATGCGATTCCTTTTCCAAGCCCTCTGCCGGCACCCGTTACAATTGCTACTTTATTCTCTAATCTCTTCATTTTTATCTTCCTTTCTTTTTATATATTTATAAATAATTTTTTAATCCAAAAGCTCCTTCTGTATTGAAAATTGCCGAATCCATTTCTTTCAGATCCTCACTGATCAATGGTTTAAATTCCATTAAATCCAACACCTGTGTCTGTAGATCAATCCCTGGTGCAATTTCAATCAATACAAGTCCTTCCTGACGAAGTTCAAACACTGCCCTTTCTGTTACATAATGCATTTTCTGTCCTTTTTTCCTTGCGATTTCTCCATTGTAAGAAATCTGCTGAAGTTTATTTACAAACTTAATCAAGGTACCCTCTTTGTTAATATGTAACTTTCCATCCTCAAATGAGCACTCCAGGCCTTTTCCGGTAAATGTAGAACAAAATACAACATGTTTGGCATTTGTTGTAATATCTATAAATCCTCCTGCCCCGGTCGGATTTACTCCAAGTCTTGTTGCGTTAACATTACCCTGCGGATCAATTTCTCCTGCTCCCATGAACGTAACATCCACGCCAGTTCCGTTATAATAATCAAACTGATCATCATGCCTTATCAATGCGAAATTATTCTTCGCTATTCCAAAATCAATACCACCCATAGGAATGCCACCATATATTCCTGATTCAACAGTAATTGTTACCTCTTCCTGTACATCCTCTTCCGCAAGGATCGGACCTACTACATCGTTCGGAATACCTGTTCCTACATTTAATACATCATCTCTTGTAAGTTCCATCAACGCTCTGCGGCCAATCAGCTTCCGTACATTCATCGGTAATACATCCGAATTTTCTACCGGAACCTTGATATTTCCACAATATGCCGGATCATATGCAAAACTATGCGTCTGTCTGTGATCTTCTTCCGGATTATCACACATTACTACTGCATCAATAAAGATTCCTGGAACCGTTACTTTTTTGCAATGGATACTTCCTGCTGCCACTTTGTATTTTGCCTGTGCGATTACCTTTCCGCCAAACTTTTTGCAGGCAAATACAGCCGAAAGGACTTCTAACTGCATAGCTTCTTCTTCTGTGGACAGGTTTCCATTTTCATCTACATAAGTTCCTCTGATAATGCAGTAATCCAGCGGAATTGGTTTATAACGCATATACTCTTCTCCGTCAATTTTGACGACGTCTACAATATCCGGCGCATCCTGTGTAATTTCATTCATTTTTCCTCCGCCTAATCTTGGGTCAATGAATGTACCAAGTCCGACTTTTGTAATCTTTCCAGGTTCTCCGCCTGCCATACTCCGGTACAACTGTGCAAACTGCCCCTGCGGAAGACAATATGCCAGCATTTTATTTTCTGCGATCATCTTCATCATTCTTGGCTGAAGTCCCCAGTGGCCGCCGATAATGCATTTCAACATTCCGTCATGAGAAAAATGTTGAATTCCTCTATCCCTGTCACTCTGACCACAGGAATGTACCAGCGTCAACTGATTTGGACTTCCTGTTTTCAAAAATCTTTTTTCAATTGCTTTTAAAATTGTTTCACTTGCAGATACCAGGGTCATTCCAATTGTAGCAACTGTTTTTCCATCCTTGATCATTGCTGCTGCATCCTGTGCACTCACAAATACTGGTTTTTTCATATATTCAATTCTCCTTCTAACTGCTCAGAAAACATTTTCCGAACTTTTCTTTTATTTATTTTCATATTCTCTGTAAGTGGAATATCCTCTGTAAAAAGAATTTTCTGTGGAACTTTATAACTTGCCATCTGGCTTTTCAGGAATTCTTTAATCTCTGCTTCTTCTATTACTGTTCCTTTTTTTAACTTTATAAGTGCTGCCGGGGCTTCTCCATACAATTCATCCGGGATTCCTACCACGGCCGCATCTTCAACTTCATTCATTTCAAGTAATTTATTTTCCACATCATAACTGCATATTTTTTCACCGCCACGGTTGATCATATCTTTCTTCCGGTCTGCGATATATAAATATCCTTCCGTATTAAACCAGCCTATATCTCCTGTATGCAGCCATTCATCCTCAAGTGCTACTCTTTTTGACTTATAATAGTTCTCCGTTATATTACTTCCTTTGACAAGTATTTCTCCTTGTTCACCGTCTTTTACTTCATTTCCTTCTTCGTCAACGATTTTATATGCTGATCCCGGAATTGGAATTCCCGATGATCCGATATATGGGCTCGAACTTGCATCTGTCGGAAATACCGTTCCCGGAGACGTTGTTTCTGTGAGTCCGTATATCGTACGAAATTCCGACTTTGGAAGCCATTCATGAAGCATTTTAATCTTTTCCGGCGGCATATTGCAGCTTCCACAAGCAAACATCCGAAGCATCGGAAGTTCCGGATAATGCTTCCTTTCCTTTAAGATCAATGTAAATACTGTTGGTGATGCATGGAAAAATGTAATTCCATATTTGTTAATATCTTCCAGCACTCTTTTTGCATCAAAGAAACGATTTAAGCAGACCGTTCCTCCAATATGTATCATCAGACCAAATACCGCTACCAGACCTGTAACCAGATAAATCGGTACCGGAATGATTGCTTTATCCTCTTCCGTAATTCCCAATACTTTATGATAGGATTCCACCGCATGCATAATATTGTAGTTTCTGATCGTTACACCTTTGCTCATAGATGTAGTGCCCGATGTAAACAACATTAAAGCCAGATCTACATCCGTTACCTTTTCCTCTATTTCCTCAACCACACTCAAATCCTTTGTAGATGTAAATGTTTCCAATCCATATTTTTCTTTTCCATCAGGAATAACGCAGATGTTCAAATTCTGTTGATATTTTTCAAAATAATCCTCAAATTTTTCATCGCAGATTATAAATTCTACATCCGATTTTTCAACCAACGCATGTACTTCTTCCATTTTAAACTTCGTAGGAAGCGGAACAACCACTGCTCCTATACGGTTCAAAGACAAGAATGTTGTACAAAATTCAATACTGTTATACAGCATTAACGCTACATGCTTCCTTCTTGTAACTCCAAATTCATGAATAAGCCATGAAGAAAAATCATCTGTCATTTCCATCATTTTTTTATAGGAATATTGTCTTCCTTCATCGTCCACAACTGCCACTTTTTCCATATGTCTTTCTGCTGTAGCTCTAAAAGAAGAATAAATATTTTTCGGCAGGTCCGGATAAGTTGTAATTACTTTTCCATTAGAAAGTGTTTTTTTAACCACCTGTATCTCCGGCTTCTTCCATAAATCTTCACCTTTATACATGTCACTTTCACCTCTTTTCTTATTTTTCTCATTTGTTTCGTTGATTCAATTCTATTGTAACGTTACATATTTGTCAATACTCTTCTCTTTTTTTGTGTACATGCACTATTTTTGCATGTGTTTTTTGTGCTATTTTTACATATATTTTTCATTTTCCGCATTTATTATTGACTTTTTATACATTTTAGTTTTATACTTTCATCGTATCGTAGCGTTACATTTTTTTGCACAACTTCAAAAGAACATTCATTTGTTTCGTTGCATTTCAAGTGTGAGATATTACTTTCTATTTTCAATACACGTCTCATACAAACGAATGTTTTACAATATTTTCTTCCTTTTCAAGTTTGTGTTAAAGTGAAATTACGAAAATTACCTAATAATATTCGAAGGAGGTTCTATTATGTCATTAAGTATAATAGGAATTATTGTTGCCTTAATCTGTCTGATGATTCTGGTGTATAAAAAAGTAAATATCATTCTCGCATCCATCATCTGCTGTTTAATCACCGCTTTTTTTAGCGGATTACCTTTATTAACATCTCTCAAAGAATCCTACATGCCTGGATTTGCCGAGTTTATTATTAACAACTTCCTTATATTTGCATTTAGTGCTTTATTCGGAAAACTCATGGAAGTTTCTGGTGCCGCTGCATCCTTCGCCAAAATGATGTACAGCGTATTGGGAACCAAATATTCCGTATTTGGTTGTATGATTGCTACTTCATTACTGGTATATGGCGGTGTAAGTAACTTCGTTATTGTATTTACCATGTTTCCTATTTTCCGATCTGTTTTCAAAAAAGCAGATCTTCCACACACATTGATTCCTGGAGTTATTTATGCCGCTTCTGCAACATATGCAGCCTCCATGCTTCCGGGTACTCCTTCATTGAACAACCTGATTCCAATGCAGTATCTGGATACCCCGGCCACAGCTGCACCTGTTGTAGGTCTGATCTGCTCTATTGTAACTATGGTACTGATTTTCTTATATTTTCAGTATGAGTTTAATAAAGCGCGTAAGCTTGGACAGCACTTTGAATCCGCTGCTATTTCGAACGAAAACGAAAGCATAGAAGAAACAAAAGGAAGCGTTTCAGAAGGATTAATCGCTACAATCCCTATGATTACTTTAGTTGTATCACTGAACCTGTTCTCCCTTGACATACTGGTTTCTATGACCATCAGTATTTTGATTGCAATTGTAATTTATCATAAAAATCTCAGCGGAAAGATCGGAAGCAGTATCCACGATGGATTCGGTAGTGCCGGAACAGCTGTATTAAACACTTCTGCTGTTGTAGGATTTGGTGCTGTTGTAAAAGCAACTACAGGTTTCCAGACAATCATCAATGCATTATTAGGCATTGGCGGAACACCTCTTTTATCCCTTGGTATCGCAACTACATTGATTGCCGGTGCTACTGGTTCCGGAACCGGTGGACTTGGAATTGCCATGCAGGTACTGTCTGACCATTATCTTTCCATGGGTCTGAATCCGGAAATCATCCACCGTGTTGCTTCCATTGCTTCCATCGGATTAGACAGCTTGCCTCACAATGGTCTGGTCGTAACAGTTATTCTTGCCTGTGGCTGCAATCATAAGCAGAGTTATAAACCGATTTTCGTTACCTCTGTTGTTATTACTTTAATTGCTTTAGCGGTTGCAATCGTCACAGGAAGCATTCTTTATCCACTTTAAAATTTATATCTCTTTAGCTGAGGCAGCCGCACAAAATCTAATGCGGCTGCCTCTTTTTTTTGTACCTCTGTATGCTTTATAAAATATGCTGTTATTTGTCTTGTTTTCGACACAAAATTATATTAAAATTAATTTTATATGTACTATGTCCAAGGGAGGAAGATTCGTGAATAAAGGAAAACATACCGTAAGCAGTATTGCAGATGCACTTGGCGTATCCCGTGCCTCAGTATCCAGAGCATTAAATAATTCTCCTGGTGTCGGCACAGAATTACGAAAACAAATATTAGAATATGCCGAACAGATCGGGTACAAAACAGGCATCCCTTCACCGGAAGCTACTACCACAAAATCCAATGTTATAGGTCTGGTTTTTGGTGATATACAGAATCCCTTTTATTCCGATCTTGCTTACCATGTTCAGAAAGCATTAAATGAACATGGCTATTCTGTTATTATTTTCAACAGTGAATACGATCCTGAAAAGGAAATAGAATTTATAGAAATGGCTGACAAATTTCAGTTGGCTGGACTTTTATTATTTACCACTCAGACGAATATGGATTATCTTTATCTACAAAGCAGAAAAATCCCCATCGTATTTGTAAATAGATTTCTAGATTTAAAAAATTATGATTCTGTAATAAGTGATAATTTTCAGGCAGGCTATATTGCCGCAATGCATTTAATCGAGTTAGGTCATAAACGTCTTGGCTTTATAAGCGGCCACAGATTTTCATCAGCTTCAACTAGAAGACTGGAAGGGTTTAAACAAGCACTCAGGAACTGTCTCTTACCTGTTAACGAGGAAGATTTCATGGAAGGGGATTTAAAAATGACAACAGGTGCCGAAGTTGCCAGACAATTTTTAGAACGTGACTCCCAACCTACCGGGATTGCAATCGCAAACGATATGATGGCACTTGGTTTTCTGGATTATTGCAAATCAGTTAATTTATCTATTCCGCAAGATTTATCTGTTATAAGTTTTGATGACATCGTCTTTTCAAAATTACACGGAATTGAATTAACCACTGTCAGTCAGCATGGTAAAGATATGGGTGAAAAAGCTGCTCAACTGATCCTTCGACGGATAAAACAGCCTGATGCAGATTACAAGAAGATTATTTTAGAGCCTTCTTTAATTGTAAGAAACACAACTGCGCCTTATAAACAGTGAAAATAACTATACGAAAGATCTGCCACTGGCAGGTCTTCTCTTCAACTCGGGGCAGATAAACTGTCACTGTTTATCTGCCCCTTCCTTTTGCTTTTCTATATCTCAAACGTCTCCAGATCGTCCGGCACATACAGATTGCCATGATAATACTGCTGTCCTTCCTCCGTATACAACTTCTTCCTCTCCGCCAGATGTGTCTCTTCTGTATGATACAACAACAGATTCGGCACACCCAGTTCTTCCGCAAGTTGGCATGCTTCTTTTACCGTACTGTGATGTTTCTCATAAGGCTTGAACTTATCCGCCTCACCGAACAGGCAGAATGCCTCATGAAGCAGCCAGTCACTGCCTTTCACATATTTATAATCCACCTCATTGTACGGCTCGTCACCAACACAGGTGAATTTCTTACCGCTCTTAAGCTGCATGGTGAATCCGAACTGTTTCGCCTTTGTCGAACCAATGTCGAAGAATGTCACTGGACATCCGAGAATCGTTCTGCTGTCTCCGTCTTTCACGACATCAAACTGGATTCGCTCCCCCATATGCTTACAGACCTTCTGCTGGATCGTCATATTTGCGATTGCCTGAATCTTCTCTGCCAGCTCCTCATGGCAGTAAATGCGAAGATCACCTTCATATTTTCCCTGGTTCATTCTCTGTCCGATCATACGCACCAACCAGATAATTCCAAGCACGTGGTCTACATGCTCGTGTGTAACGAAGATATCGTGGATATCATTCATGTCGATTCCTGTGTCTTTTAATACTTTCAGAATACGGTTGCCACCGCCTGCATCTACAAGGAAATGTTTCCCTTCATCGCTGATTGCATAGCAAGTATTATAACATTCACTTACCGTTGCATTTCCGGTTCCTAATATTGTTAATTTCATATGCTTTTCTCCATTTCTGGTTTTTGTACCGCTTTTTCGTAGTACTTCTATCAGCAGTATAGCATATTTTTTTCAACTGGTTATGTACTGGATTTTGAAATAATATTCATTTTTTCTTTTTATAATATAAATGTGCTAAATATTTACAACACTGTTGACAATTTCCTCAAAATCTATCTTACACTCCCCATCATAAATTCCAACCGACACTTCCCCATCCATTCCATATATCATCAGATCCATATTTTCTCCAAAATCATCTCTCAGATCATACACAATTACCTTCTGATTTTTCACATCCGCAATCCAGTATTCCCGTACTCCCGCATCTACATATTTTCCAGTTTCTTACCGAAATCCTTTTTTCTGTAAAAAGGGCCGTTAATGAATGTATAAAAGAAGGAATCTTATCAGAATTCTTACTAAAAAATAAGGCCGAGGTAATTAAAATGAGCATATATGAATATGACAAGGAATTTGAAGAAAAGAAGTTAAGAAAAGCCGAATTTGAATACGGTCAGCATGAATTGTTGAAAACTCAAATTCAGAAAAAACTTGCCAAAGGAAAATCTTTCAATGAAATTGCGGATGCTCTTGAAGGAAGTCCTCTCGTCATCCAGAACTTCATCAATGAACTGGAATATGAAAAGGCACATTCGGAATTGAACTTATAAAAAGCCAGCAGGGACAGGAAAAAAACCACTTTCCCCGTCCCCCTAATAAACTTTTCTCTTTGCTGCCGGCAAGATGCCCATCTGCTCCCTGTATTTTGCGATCGTTCTTCTAGCCACAACAATTCCCTCTTTTTTCATTAATTCTGACAATTTCTGATCACTCAATGGATGCTGTTTATCTTCCGATGCAATTAAAGTTTTTATTCTTTCTTCTACACAATCTTTACTGTCCCCATTTACCGTTTTACTGATAAAAAAGTATTTCAATGGAATTTCCCTGTTTTTAAAGCGCACGGATTTATTTGAAATTGCTCTGGATATGGTTGATTCGTGCATTCCAAGTTCTTCTGCAACTTCTTTCAGTGTAAATGGTTCCAGCCTGCCGTCCTTAAGGAAAAAATTCCTCTGTTGTTCTGTAATGTTCGAAACAATAGAAAAAAGTGTCCTCTCCCGTGCATTCAATGTGTCTACCAGCAGACGGATTCTTTTCAGATATGGTTTTACAAACTCCGTCATCGTTTCATCCGTTGTCATATAATATTCCGGCCGCAACTGCAGTGCTTCATAATTATTCAGCATTTTTACAGTCAGACTTTCATTCTCTTTCAGGACCTCTACTTCACATTCCATATAGGATGCATCAGCGGCATACTCTGCTCCTGGTTTTGGATTTAGACATCTTATTATTTTTACACATTCTGTTATCTGTTCGATCGTACTGTTTTCCAGCCTGCTGATTTCCGGCAATTTATTGTCAGCTAACAATTGAATATGATTGTTCACGATTTGAATACATTTCATTTTATATTTTGATTCTGATTCCTGCAGCTGAAGCACCATACATTCCTGCAAGTTTCTTGCAAATACCCCCGTCGGTTCCATCTGCTGCATACATCTGATAAAATCCTCTACTTGTTCTTCCGTATATTCCGGGAAAAATTTTATCACTTCATTTATACTTTCCTCCCGCAGATAGCCATTGCGGTCTAAAGAATAGATTAAAAATTCCGCAATATTTTCCGGGACTCTTTTTGAAAGAAATCCTGTCTGCTGCAGCAAATGGTCCTGTAACGATTCTTTTACGGCATTGTTTTCGATATCTGACAAATCCTCCTCAAAAGATACACCTTCTTTATTAAAAACGCGCCGGTCAAAATCAATCAATGGATTTTCCTGATATTCTTTCTCCAGATAATCCATCAATTCTTCTTTATTAAATTTTAAAATATCCAGAAAAAAGCTTTGCTCTTGTGTCAGCTTCTGCTTTTGCTGCTGACCTTGTTTCATCGAAAGAATCATAAAGTTCCCCACTATAAACTCAAAGAATATATTTCCAAGCTTCCATCTTCATTATCTGCGGCTGCATTTATCCTGAAATCCAATGATCCGACCGGATATATTCTGCTTGAGAATACATATCTGCCGTCGTTGATAAACACTTCAATTGTACTGTAATCCATATAAATCTGCATTTTCCACATGATATCATCATAATAACTACAGGTACGGATCTGCCATCCGTCTTCCCTTTTTTGCTTTAACACTATATTATCTTTTTTCAAAGTAAATTCGAGCAACGGTTCATTTTTATCAGCTATTTCAAAGCATAATTCTTCATACCGGCCGGTCAGCAATAATTCCAGCGGCTGATTTTCGATATTACAATTCCATGATGCTCCAGGTACCGTCTTTTCGAGAACTTTTGTACGTAATTTTTTCAACTCTTCAATCGGAGTCATGAGAAGACTGTTATCTGATGCTACTTTTAATTCCCTTGGCAATGTCAGTAAATGTCTCCATCCGTCTTCCATCTCTTTTCCCGGCGAATCCGGAATTGCAAACCATGCAAAAAGAATTTTACGGTCTCCACACTCCATCACCTGTGGTGCATAAAAATCAAATCCATGATCTAATTTTTTATACGAAGCATGACTGAATATCCCTTCTTCATAATTCATCTTTCCGGTCATATACCCACTTTCAAACGAAGCAGAAAATCCATTTTCTTTTTCCAATCCTTTTGGTGAAATGATCAAAACATCTGTATTTCCTATCTGCACAAAATTCGGACATTCCCAAATATTTCCGATGGATCCGTCAGAATCTGCAAACACTCCGCAATATGTATACTCCTGCAGGTCCCGGCTTCTGTAATATACAACTTTTCCGCATTTATCTTCTGTCTCCCCACCGATAACTGCATAATAATTTCCATTCTTTTCCCATATTTTGGGATCACGGAACCTCATTGTCGTATCTGCCGGCGGGTTTTTTATTACCGGATTTCCGTCATATTTTTCAAAATGAATTCCATCTTTACTCACTGCAAGATTCTGTGTTTCTATATATCCGCTTTCCTGATTCACATGACCTGTATATAACAGATACATCTTATCATCTTTGATCACTGCACTCCCGGTAAAGCACCCGTCTCTGTCATAACTTTGATCAGGGAGCAGTGCCGGCTGGCACTCCTCCCAATGTAACAAATCAGAGCTTATTTTATGTCCCCACCCAATATTTTCATTTATCAGATGCTCCGGATCTGCCTGATAAAACACATGATATACACCATTGTATTCAACCAGTCCATTCGGATCATTCATCCATCCCTTTTCCGGTGTAATATGATAGATCGGTTTATTCATCGTCATCTCCACTTTCTTCTTCTGTAAGTATCTCTCTTAAAGTTTTCATTACCGCAGCTTCTTTTATCTGTGGAATTACCATTTCCATACTGTTTCCGTCTTCCTGACAATTCACTGCTTCTACAAGTGCCGGCAGATTTACCCCGGTAATAATTTCCATCTTTCCTGCATAACCGGCTGCAAGCTTTGAAAATTCATTAAATGGACTGCCAAACAGAAAATCAACCATTACAAGAACCTCTTCTGTATCCTGTTCATCTAACAGCCTCTTTGCCTCTTTCGAAAATTTACTGATTCCTTCTTCATCAAGGCAGAGTGCCGTTACATTTTCTGCCGGCCCCATAACAAATTCCAGTGATTTCTTCATTCCTTCAGCCATCGGGCCATGACTTGCTACAATTATTTTATACATATCCAACCTTCCTTTTATGCCAGACTGTCTTTTAAGTAAGATTTCGGAGCACTTGGTACTAAAATTGTTGTAATCTCTACTCCTTTATCTAACAGTTCCTTAAATGCTTCTTTTTCTTCCGGTGTCACACTGATAGTAGGACGTAAATGTTCCGTATTTTCTCTTGCTGACATATTTCCAACATTCACGGTCTTTATATCTAATCCCTGATCGATCAGATATAAGATGTCAAACGGAGATTTTACCACTACCAGAACTTTCTGTCCGGTATATTTTCCTGCTTTAATATTGGTTACTGCGGTTTCCCTTGTAATGATCGATGTACTGACATTCGGTGGTGCAGCCATACGAAGTACGGTTTTTAATGTTGGGTTTGTTGCAACTTCATCATTAATTGCCATGATACGGGTTGCTCCAAGATCATTCGTCCACTGTGTTGCTACCTGCCCGTGAATAAGACGGTCATCGATTCTGATATGTATAATTCCTTCCATTATATTGCCTTCCTTTTTCCTTTATTATTTCAAAATTCCAAATACTGCACATAAGATAGATGCAACAATGATCATTAAGATAATCCATACCGGTTTTACTTTCTTTCCGAGCATCCAGTATACAAGTGCTACAAGTGCTGCCGGAATTAACCCTGGCATGATCTGATCCAGGATCTCTGTACCTGTCATTTTCAGATCTCCCTGTTTAAAGTTAAGTGCAACATTTGCTTTTACAACTGTCGGCATCAGTGCACCAACTACAGTCAGTCCAAGTACAGCAACACACTCTTTTAAAACTTTCATCTTTGTTTCAATTGAATTTACAAGGCTTGTTCCGGAAGCTATACCTGCCTTAAATAACGGATATCCGAGTCCCTTTAAAATCCATGTTACAAGAATCCAGATGAAAATTCCAGCCACACTTCCGTTTAATGCCATATTAGCAGCAATTGCTCCAAATATTGTCCATGGTATTACAACAAATACACTGTCTCCCAGTCCTGAAAGAGGTCCCATAAGTCCTGTCTTAATTGCCATAACCGCATCCAGGGAATTCTCTTTTCCCTGTCCTTCAATTCCCATGTTAACTCCCATAACATACGGGTTCATATATGGACTGCAGTTGTAATACTGTAAATGTGTCTTTACTGATTTTTTCAATCCTTCCGGATTTCCTTTATAATTTTCTTTTAACCATGGAAGCATGGAATATGTATATGCCATACTCATCATACGTTCATAGTTCAGCGATGCCCCTCCATTTAAAAACCAACGGAACAGAGATCTTTTCTGAGTCTTTGTTAAAACTGTCTTTTCTTTCTTACTCATCTTCATCCATACCTCCTGCTACAACCGGTGAAACAGCTTCTACGCTTTTGTTTTTATAAATGATCAGTGCAATAGCAAAACCAATCAGCGCAACTCCAAGAATCGGAACATCCAGATATACTGCTGCAACAAAACCTACAATCAGATAGCCAAAGTAACTCTTAACAGGCAGATAGCGAAGTAAAAGTCCAATACCTACTGCCGGAAGCAGACCACCTGCGATTGACAGACCACTTGACAGCCAGTCCGGGATGTAATTGATGATTCCACCAACAAGCTTTGGTCCGAAAATAACTGTCAGCAATACCGGAATTCCTGATGTACACATCGTACACAATACTCCACAATAGTGCATTCTCTCAATTCCTTTGTAATTCTCAGCTTCAGCAAATTTTTCTGCTTTATTCTGGAAAAAGATATTGATTGACCATTTCAGCACATCCAACTGAACCATTAACATAGCAACCGGGATTGCCAGTGTGATTCCGATAGAAGCATCCTGCTTTGTCGAAATTGCAATATAACTACCTACCAAAGCAGCTGTCTGATAATCCGGTACAGAAGCCCCTCCGAAACTACTGATACCAAGAGCCATTAACTGAAGTGTTGCTCCAATATAAAGACCTGTCTTCAAATCTCCCATAATCAATCCTACGATCAGTCCGGCTGTGACCGGCTGTGACGTTCCGATCATTGTTCCGTTTTTGTCATAGTTGATAAAAAATCCATAAGCAATGATCAATAACATTTGCCATAATTGTACATGCATTTTCTCTTCCTCCTTAGATTCTATTTTGCATTCTACCCTATTACATGCAAGAAGCGTGCCAACTTTCTCTCAAATCAAAATATTAAAAATTTCCTTTATTTTCAGGGCTTTTCCTGATTTGTACGAAAAAAATAGTGTCTAATCATGCATTTGGACACTATTTTTTCTTTAGACACTATTCTATTTTTGAATGACGGACTGCAATATCTGATATAACAATAAATATTCCGCATCGGAGATTTCTATTTTATATTTCATCATAATGGATTTGAAAATATCTTTTGAAACCTCAATAAATTTTCTGCTCTCCTCATTGATTCCTTCTGTATCAATACTGTCTATTTTTCCCGATTCTTCTTTTACCAATACTCTTTCAATCATTATCGATGTATGTAAAAACAAATTAATCCGTAGGAAATTCGGCAATTGTACATGATAGTAGTTTTCATACCCGCGGATTACCTGATCCACTTCCTGCATAACTACTTCCGGATTCAGAAATCTCAGACGGGTTGCCACACCTTTTAACGTAAATAACTTAATAATATCATTGGTAAATTCCCTGACATTTTCTTTATTTAACATGAATTCCGGAAAGGACGGGTTTGTAAAACCATTTACCATATCTTCCACATTCATTACCGGTACTACCGTACTGCTAAGCGGTGTTGTTGTAAAGACAACTATCGTATTATGGAAATCTTCTGCGGATCCTCTGTTCAGCTGTTTTTTCAATTCCGAATAATCCATCGTAAGAATATCAATTTCATCCGTATTGACATATCTGCTCAAAATTTCCTTAATTTCTAACGCAATTCCTTCTCCCGAAATGCAAGATACAATAATATTCGGCTTCTGGGACAGTCCTTTATAATATTGCATTTTCATATTAAATTGTGACATATCCATTTGTGTAATACGATAAATATCCGCTTTATCAAAGAGACTAAATCCAAGTTCCAGTGCAAATGCCGTTGAAACATTGTTAACGATCACCAGATCCCCGTCTACATTACGAGATATCTTATCATACATTCTTTCCAGTGATCCCATATCTACCAAAAGTACCAATCCCTCATTTGTCTCGATATCTCTTACATAATCATTCACTTTAACGATCAGATCTTCCGTATGTACCTGTATTGGCATATCAAATGCTTCATAGACATAATCGCCGATCATTTCATTTGCCAGACTTGCCATGCTTGATGCGCTGTGCTCTCCATGCATTAAGATCAATGCGTTGATCTTGGACTTTACCTTCACCTTGTCTGATAACCATACCGTTAATATCGTCTGCAGGAATTCCCTTACATTATCATTATAATCTTCCAGCACAGCATCCAGTATCCGGCTAATCATCACTTCATATTTCCGATATTTTTTCTTTTCATATCCACTGATCTTAAATGCCGCTCCAAAAAATGTCTCGTCAAACAACACTGCTATGACCATCTTATAAAATTCATCTATCTCCAACTCATTTAAGCGATATCCATAGCTTTTCAATATTTTATTGATGCTGTTTCTGCATTTTTCTTCATAGTGCCTGAATGGAGGAATCTCACAAAAATTATTTTCTTCAAGTCTTCTTGTAATGGTCTGTAAAAACAGCTCCAGTACTTCTTCTATTTTTGAGTAATTCATCCCCGGCACAAAACACCCGGTAATATTACTGAAAATCTGATAGGATGACATCCATTTTTTCTTTTCCGGACGGTTCCAGTAAAAATGAAAACTATCGGATGATTCTTTTCCCGGTGTAGTGATTCTTAATTCTTCTTCTATCTGCTGACTATATGCCTGTGCACACAAGACTTTTATCTTACTTTTTACAGCACCTATATTTCCTTCCTCGTGCAGATTCAACATTCTTCTGAAATACTCTGAATCCACACATATATTCTTCTTTAAAATCTCTGCTTCATTCTGAAAGAAGGACGATACCAGCAGGAACCTTTCACCATATGACCGCTCCAGAAAATCCGGAATCCGGATTTCAAACGGAATCCTTCTTCTGAATGTTGCAAGCAATGTACTGTGAATATCTTCTGTTGTCGCAAACAATAACCGGACCTTTGCTGTCTGCCAGTTTTTGCTGTCGCCCAGCATTCGATATTTTTGCGAATCGATAAACAAAAATAGTTTTTCCTGATTTTCTGCTGACAGGTTGTGTACCTCATCCAGGAAAAGATAACCTCCATCCGCCTCTGCAAGCAGTCCCTGTTTTTCTTCATTTGCACCTGTAAAAGCACCCTTTACATGTCCAAATAATACAGATGACAATAACTCCGAGTTATTCGCATAGTCCGCACAGTTTAATACAACGAAAGGAGCATTTTTTTCTACTGCCCCGGATTCTACCGCATACTGATGAATCAATGATGCAAGATAACTTTTTCCTACTCCGCTCGCACCACATATGATCATCGTCAGTCCATTTACCGGATAGTTCACAGCTGCTTTACATTTTTCGATTACTTGTTCCATCGAACCGTTATAGCCTATAAATTTTGAAAATGCAGATACTTCTTTCTGAGCAGCCGGTCTTTCATCTATCATATTATTACACTCTTCCGCTTTCTTTTCTGTATCTGTCGGAATTGAAAAATGTACCGGCCGGTTAGTTCCTTTTTGCAATTTTCCTTCTTTTTCCAGCAAATTTAGATAATGTGATGCAACATTTCTTTTTATTCCGAATATTTCCGCTATACTTTGAGCCGTTACACCATCTTCTTTTATATTTTTCCTGATATACTGATAGATTTCTTCTTTTGCTTCCATTTTATATCTTCCTTATTCTTCCTCCGCCAACTCCCCAAACTCCGTCTTCTCAAATTCCTGAATGGAAATATGTCTCTTATTCGGGTTCGCATACACGAAGGTCTTATCTACATTCTCCAGATAGTTCTGGATCTTATCGTTCGTCGCGCTGATGATCGCCTGGAAGCCAAGTCCGCGGATCAGTGAGATACAGCTTGCCACCTTCTCGGCATCCATCTTGGAGAACGCCTCGTCCAGCACAACCAGACGCAGTGTCGGTGACCGGTGCATCTTCGGCGACAGATTGATCTTATAAAGCTGCGCAAAGCTTGCCAGAAGTGCCACGTACAGCGGGTTCTGTCCCTCTCCGCCGGAGTTCTTCTTGATCATCTTACTCAGTCCGATCGTCATCTCCTTATCGCCATGTACGATCTGCTGCATATCGAATGACAGATAGGTCCGGTAATCCGCATACTTATCCATGTTACGTTTCGCCTCATCCATCTCGTCCTTCGTCGCATTCTCCGGCGGGATGAAGATGTTGATCAGCTCGTTCATCATCTCCCCATACTGGTTCTCATGCTCCATCGTGAACATATCAAGCTGATTGTCCATCGTATCATCTAAGTCAGACGGACGGATCTGCAGGGAATCATCCATGAACATCTTATAATATTTTCCATCTGCACCCTTGTTCTTCGTGATCACGAACTGATACTTATCCTTACCGAAGTCCAGTTTGCTGATGATCCGGTTCAGCTCATCCCTTCTCTGATAAGCCTCCAGGATCGCACTTCGGATCTTGAAGATGAAGTCATCTTTGAAATGCTCCACAGCCGCTTTCGCCTGTGTCTTCGCCGACTCCCTGTAAGTCTCCAGATGATCGCAGGACAGCGAATTCAAAAGCTTCTCATACGGCGCGTTGTCCCGGATAGAAGTTGAGAATGTACGGTTCGGATATTCTCTGATATAACTGCTTCTCTCTTCCACAAGCTTCCGGTAAGCGTCTTCCTCTTCTTCCCTGAGCGTATATACCCGCGAAACCATCTGACGTCTCAGATACTCATAATTCTCGGATTTTCTGCTCGCCAGATATTCCTGGAACTCCTTCTCATAACGCTTATCTGCTACTTTTCTCTTCACGTCCTTCATCTGTTCTTCCGATTCGAGAACTTCTGCATTCAGACGTTCGATTTCTTTCTTGTTCTCCCAGATTGCTTCCTGCACCTTGGATACGGATTCTTTCTTCGCATCCTGTGCCGCCTGCACTTCTTTCTTCTTGCCTTCCCATGCAGCAACGGATTCATCTTTTAACTTCTGCATCTGTTCCAGAAGCTGAGCCTTTTTCTTTTCTTTGGAAATGATTGCCTTGCTGTCAGCCAGCCATCCGAGATAGTCCTCTGCCGGCTGCTTCAACATCTCCATCTGCATTGCCTGGCGGATCTCTTCTAACAGCTCCTGTACCGGCATTCTCTCGCCATTTAACTTCTCACATTTTTCTTCCAGCTTGCGGATTCTCTGGCGCATACTCGTCTCACCGATGTAAGCTCTTCTGGTGTAATTCTCCGGATTCATGTGTTGCAGTTTGTAGCTCTGGTACAGCATACAATCCGGTGTCACACCGATCTTGCACTCACGCAGTTCATCCAGTGATTCGCATTTCTTTACATTTCCTAGGAAGAAATTAATGTATTCCTGCACATACGCTTCTTTCGCTTTTACTACTTCTGCCAGCGCGCCCGGCTGTACCTGATGCTTGTCCTTCGTAAGCTTCTCCGTATCCAGGACTGCTGCCCGGAAGAAACGTTTCGTATCCATCTCCTGGTAAATGTCCATCGCAGCCCTGGCATACTTTGGTTCCACGATCAGCTGCAATTTATTATTTCCAAGATAACCCTCCACTGCATTGTGCCATCTCTCGTCCTTCACATCCAGAAGATCCGCAAGAATATGCACATTCACGAACTTGCCGCAGCGCTCGTGCAGGCGGTTACGCAGTTCGAATCTCGCCTCTTCCAGCTCTCTCGGATAAGCCTTCTTTCCCTGCTTCAGTTCTTTTAACTCTGCTCTTGCCTCTTTCTCTTCTTTCTTGATCCGGCGAAGGTCTGCATCCGCTTCCTGTCTCTGGTCTTCCAGCTCCTCCTGCAGATCTTTTAAGCCTTCCTGCAGGCGCACAAGCTCTTCTTCGGAAATGCTTCCGTCTGCGAATTTTTCAATATCCCAGATCACCTGATTTGGCGTAATGTCTTTCTCCGTCCATGCCTTCAGATGCTCTGCAGTCTGCTCCCAGCGGACTTTTCCGTTATTCAGACGCTCCAGCGTCTCATTTAATGTATCCAGATCTGATTCCAGTCTTGCATACCCACTGTCTGCGATCCGCAGAATGATCTCTTCATACTCTTTCTGCAGGTCCTTTTCTTCCTGCTCCATCACCTGTTGCTGCTTCTTCAGATCTTCGATGGCTTCCTGCCTTACCTTGATCCGGTCTCTAGCTTCCTGACTCTTCACCTCATGGTTCATAACCTCCAGACGATCGATCTGATAAGAGCACACCTTCTCCTCATCGGATTTTTCTGCATACTGCTCATATTTTCCGCAGATCAGCTTCAGTCTTCTGATCTCCTCCATCGTCTCTTCGATCTTACTGCGCATGCGTCCATACTGCATGACACTTTCCTGCAGATCCTCAATATGGATATCCTGCTCCATACAGATATATTCCTTTACGAAATCTTCCAGTTTGATATTCATACGGAACGAGATCGCACGTTTGAATAGCTTTGGAAATTTTTCCATGTCCAGACCGCCAAGATAGATATCGTATAGCTGTCTCCGGAATCTTTCATTGCTTGGACCGCAGTAGAACTGTTCCGGCGTAAAGGAACGCTGCAGGTACTCACGCATTTCCGCAGTGGTAAGGCATCGGCCTTCCGAACGGTAATGATTCGGAAGTAATTCTCCCGTATGCCAGAAGAACAGGCGGCTTACGTCATTATTCGACGTATCCACGTCAAACACAACACCGACACACTGTTTATCTCTGGTATTCGTCTGTGTCAGCTCCAGCACGATCGTACTGGAAAAATTACGATTTCTTAAATACTGTGATTCATTATTTTCACTGATATTCACCATACCTCTTAAGTACTCGATCAGTGTACGGTCCGAATCATCTGCTGCCGCCTTATTGAAAAATCCACGGCCATCCGTATTGGCATACAGCACGATCTGGATCGCATCCAGAACCGTCGATTTACCACTTCCGGAATGTCCGGTGAAGAAGTTGATTCCTTCATTAAGCGTCAGTATCTTTTTATCTATGTAATGCCAGTTATTCAGGCATATCTTCGAGAGTGCTTTGAATGGCTGCTTCGTCTCCAATTTGATCCTCCTCACTGAATGTTGCTAATAATTCCCTGATGTCATCTCCTAAAAGTACCGTATGGATACAAGGGTAGATGACCAGGCGGGTCGACTCGTTTAATTCTTCCAGAACATCAAGCGGCTCGATGATCTGATACTTCTTCAGAAGTGCGATCGTCCGTCTCATTTCCGTAATTGACGGAAGACTCTTCAATACATGAAATTCTCCCGCTTTTCCGTTTACTGCACCAAGTGTTGTCACCACATGGCTGCTCGACGATGCAGTCTGCATCTGCTCGTCATAGATAAGCTTCAGCACCAGTAAATAGATTGTCGCCAGACGCGGCAGCTTCTCACCCCATAACTGCTCTCCCTGGATATAGATCACACCCATATGTACATTTTCCCGCAGTGTGATCCCCGCCACCTCAAAATATGCTTTAAAAAATTCCAGATGCTTCGTACAGGTACGGTATTCTTTTGTATACTGCATCCTTCCCGCACGTTTATCAAATTTTCTTTCCAGGAGAAATGTCTGACGGTACAGTGTCTGGATGACCTCTGTGACCTCTTCTTTTTCTTCCTGGGTTAACTGTTCGTAGTAATCTATCATTTATTTTCAGAACTCCTTTTATCTATTACACTCGCCGTTTCACAAACCTGAGTGCCGGATACCGGTATCCGTCCTTTTCCACCATCTCCGGTTCTTCTTCCAGCACCATATATCTGCTGTTCTTACGCGTACTGTAATCATAAGCAAGAATCAGTTTTTCAAATTCTTCCTCGTCAGCAATATTGATCTTCGACGCATCCATCACTTCATCTTCCATATTATTCTCGATGAATTCTTCAATCTGCTTCTTGCTGAACCGCATCTGTATCCGGTTCAGTCTTAAGATATCATCCTTATCCAGATCTCCCGTCGTCTCATCCGGAAGCAGCTGACTGATGAAATCTTTTCTGGATTTTCTTCTCTTATATAAAGACTTCTCTGACAGAATCTCCAGAAGTGACAGATTCATGCGCTTTCCGGTCTCTGTGATGATCTCTTCCATCTGCTCCGGTTCTTCCGACATCTTATTCAGAAGCTGTACCACCAGGCCTTTCGTATCCGTCTCACCGCTTAACAGATAATTCATTCTAGTTACCGTTGCCCGGACATATTTCGTATGTTCTTTGTCCATATTGGCAATGCGGTGCTCGATATCGTCAAATCCACGCTCGATCAGATCCAACAGATCCAACACATCATCCTGGTTATCTCCCAGCATCTTCGACCGTGCCTGTACCTTCATGATAAATGCTTCATCATCCCGGATCTCTCTCAGACATTTCTTAATATCCATCTTATAGATATAAAAGTTGTCCGATGTTTTCAGAATATGATACTTCTTCCATACGATCTCTTCCACATAACTGTCCAGATGTTCCCGCAGAATCCCACTGTAAGAATCCTGCTGCAAGAGCTTCGCAAAGAATTTATTCATATTATGAAGCATATCCTGCAGTGCCTTATTCAGCCGCCTCGTATTCACCAGAGCCGTCCTTAAGAGCCCGACACTTGCCCGCGGATCATTGCGGAACGCATACAGCGTTGCATACACATTCTGAATATAAATGTCCGTCTCCGATGCATCTTCCGAATTCAGCTTTTCAAATGCATCGATCATCACCGCCGCATAATCCGGAATGACAATATTTGTCACCAGTGTATTATAATCCTCGATACGCTTCAGCCATCCTGCCCGCAGCAGCCAGTTTAAGATCCTCGAAGAAGGCGTCTCCAACATATCAAAGTCTGTATCATTTTCCTCCCGCTGTAGCTCAAAGCGCTTCTTCGCATTCATATCACTTAATATCTGGATGCACACCTCTTTCGTCAGGAAATAATTATTATATTCGTATTCTTCATTAATACATAAAAGTGCTTCAATATAAATATCCCGGTTGACCGAACGGAACAGACTCCAGAACGTATCCGGGATTTCATTCATTAACTGCATCTTGTTTTCCTCCAAATGATTCCTTACAATTCTACCATTTTTAGGGGAGTTTTTCTACTGCAAGTTATTTTCCAGAATTTTATGTACTCTTTATTTGTTTTTTGCCTTCATAGCTGATATGATAAAATAATAAAGATAAAATAAAAGACAATATAGAAATGAAGACGGAGGTAAAATTATGTCCGAAAATATAGAAAAAGCAGTACAGACCGAAGAATCGTCTGAGACTAAAGGAACTGACAACGTTGTGCTTTACCCTGTTTCTGATGAGGAGAAAACTGTATCTACTGCGCAGGAAACTTCAGATACTGAAAGCAAAGCTACCGACGGTAAAACTGCCGATAACACAAACAAATTCAGTGACACCCAAAATACAAAAGAATCTTCACCAAAAGATGAGGAAGAAGAAGACGATGATCTGGAAGAGGATTTCTACGAACAACAGGAAAAATCCCGCTCCAAAGACGAGCATCCGTTCCGCGAATTTTTCTCCAATTTCCGTTCCAAACGCAAGATCGAGATGAACCGTGATGAACAGATCCTCTCCCGCATCAGCGATGAAGATCTGATGGAGTATCTCCGCATGGAACAGAAACGTATGGAACTTCTCCAGCAGGCAAAAGAAGTACGTGAGAAAAGATTCTGGACTACATTCCAGCTCTCCATCTGTCTGTTATCCGTTATCCTTGTTATTTATTTTCTGAAGGATAATCCGGTAATACTCGTGACGATCCTGTATACATTCGGAATCCTCGCTGCCCTCCGTATCTGGAGCAAAGCCCAAAATGGAAAGGACAGCAAAGGCAGCAAAGATAAAACCGATGCTTAATCCCCAAAAGTTATCCACAATCAACCAATATCCTGTGGATAAATCTTTTTCTGCCGCAGTTTAATGTAGACAACTTCCCGAAACAAAGCATAGAACACTGACATCAGCGGAATAAAGATCAACATTCCAACAATACCCATCAGGCTTCCGCCTATACTTACCGCAGCCAGCACCCAGATAGACGGAAGGCCGACCGAATTGCCCACCACATGCGGATAGATCAGATTGCCCTCTATCTGCTGGAGTACCAGGAACAGTACGATAAATATCAATGCCTGGACCGGACTCACCATAAATATCAGAAACGCACCGACCGCACAGCCGATGAATGCTCCAAAGATCGGGATCAATGCGGTAAATGCGATCACAATTCCCGTAAGAAGTGCATACGGAAGCCTAAGCAGCGTCATCGCAATCACGAACATAGATCCCAGGATCAGAGCCTCTACACACTGTCCCGTCAGAAAACTGGAGAATGTCTTGTATGTCAATGCAAGAACCTCCATCGCAGCCTCTGCCCTTCCCTTTCTGACAAATGCAAATAACACTTTTTTCGCCTGTCTTCCCAGCTTTTCTTTCTGCAGCAAAATATACATTGCAAATACAAAAGCGATAAAGAATGTTCCCACGGCACCAATGATATTTTTCGCCGTATTGATCGTGGATTCCAGCATGCTTCCGGCTCCGTTCTTCAGGAACTCCATCGCAGCCTCCATCACCTTGTTCCAGTCAAATTCCAGATTGTTGACTACATTCATGATCTCCTTATTATTATGAAACCAATGATCTGCCCACTCCTGCAGCTGCGGGATAAAATCCTGGATACTCTTGCCGAGACTGGCAAATGTCCCGGCAAGCTGCGGAATCAGCCCGAACATGATAATTGCAAGAAGCCCGATCACACCGGAAAGAACGATCAGAAGACTGATCCCTCTGGCATATTTTCTTTTATATTTTTCAGGAAGCTTTCTCTCCGTGAATAATTTTCTTTCCACAAAATTCATCGGAACGCTTAAGACGAATGCAATCGCACCACCAAGCAGAAATGGATATAAAATATTCAATACGAATCTAAACGCATCCATCACAACATCATATTTCCACAGACAGACGATCAATAATGCCGTAAATACGATCAGCCCCCTGATCTGTTTTACCGTTTCTTTTCTCAATTCCATTCTCTGTTTCTATCTCTCTTTCAAATATTTCATTCCCTGGATCACAGGAAGATTCAACAATGCAAGCCCGTATACTGTCATCAGCTGCTTCAGGCTCAACGTAACTACTTTGAACATTCCGTGCAGTCCCGGAATCATAAGAACACTTGTGATCAGGATCATACCCAGGACAAATGCTCCGATCAGATACTTATTATTAAAGAATCTCTTTGTAAATATTACCGGTTTATCATCCTTACAGTTAAATCCATGCACCAGACGGCTCATGCATAAGGTTCCGAATGCCATCGTACTTGCAAGAGCTGCATTCTGGCTTGTGTATCCGATCAGGAATGCAGCCATCGTCATTGCGCCGATGCTTACTCCTTCCGTTGCGATACTCAGCAGATATGGCTTTGTAAGGATTGACTCACTCATTGGTCGTGGTCTCTGCTCCATAACCGCTTTGGAATGTGGTTCTACTCCCAGTGCAATTGCCGGCAGACTGTCTGTCAGCAGATTGATAAACAGCAGATGCACCGGTGCAAATGGAACCGGCAGTCCGGCAACGGATGCACATAATACAACCAGAATTGCCCCGAAGTTACCGGACAACAGGAATTGAATCGCATTTTTAATATGCTGATACAGATTTCTTCCATTTTCCACAGCTTTTACAATGGTTGCGAAATTGTCATCCGTCAGGACCATCGCTGCCGCATCCTTGGCAACCTCACTTCCGGTCACTCCCATCGCAACACCGATATCGGCCTGTTTCAACGCCGGTGCATCATTCACACCGTCACCTGTCATTGCTACGATATTCCCCTTTTCCTGCCATGCACGGACAATTCTGATCTTATGTTCCGGCGAAACCCTCGCATACACAGAGATTCCTTCTACAAAATCCTGCAGCTCCTCGTCCGACATATCTTCAATTACGGCTCCCTCACAGGCCTCCGATTCTTCTTTTAAGATGCCGATTCTCTTTGCAATGGCCGCTGCAGTAATCTTATGGTCACCGGTGATCATGATCGGACGGATTCCCGCACGTCTGCACTCCTCCACCGCAAGTCTCGATTCTTCTCTCGGCGGATCCATCATTGCGATCAGACCGATAAATATCAGCTGGGCTTCATCCTCCGTACCGATCTCTTTCTCTTCCTCCATCTGCTTATATGCAAATGCAAGAACCCTTAAGCCTTCTCTGGAAAATTGCATGTTCTGGACAGCAATGTCCTCCCGGTCGGAATCTGTCATCCTCCTTACAGTATTCCCAACCCGTATTCTGTCCATACGCTCCAGCAGGACATCTACCGCACCTTTTACGATCATCATATGTCCTTCCTGAAGGAGTGCATCATTCATATTGTGAGCAGTCGACATCAGCTTCCGGTCACTGTCAAACGGCACTTCCGACAATCTCGGGTATCTCTCCCTTACCTGCATCGCATCAATACCAAGATTCGTTCCAAGATTGATGAGCGCCGTCTCTGTCGGATCACCGATCTCCTGTCCGTCCGTATTCGTAGAATCATTACACAGGATACTGAATCTTAAAAGTAATTTTTCATTTTCATTCTTCAGATCAATCTTTCCTGCCGGAATCCTCTTTCCATTTACATAATAATCCTCGACCGTCATCTTATTCTGCGTAAGCGTTCCCGTCTTATCCGAACAGACAATCGATACACTTCCCAGACCTTCCACTGCCTGCAGCTTACGTATGATTGCATGTTCCTTTGCCATCTTCTGCGTACCGAAGGATAACACGATCGTAACGATCGAGCTTAAAGCCTCCGGTATTGCCGCAACTGCAAGTGCAACAGCAAACATAAATGCAGAACCCCACGATTCACCCTGAAATACATTCACTCCGAATATCACTACAGAAAATGCCAGGATCAGCACCGATAATTTCTTTCCGAAATCATCCAGATTCACCTGCAACGGTGTCCTCTTTTCCGAAGTATTCTTCATAAGATCTGCAATCTTTCCGACTTCTGTCTTCATACCGATCGCAGTTACTTCATATCTTCCTCTTCCATATGTGACGAAGCTTCCGGAAAATACTCGGTTCGTCTGATCTCCCAGTGCCGCAGCTTCTTCCACTTCATCCAGATTCTTCTCTATAGAAATGCTTTCTCCCGTCAGAGCACTTTCATCTACTTTCAGACTTGCACATTCGATCAGCTTTCCGTCTGCCGGGATACAGTCTCCTGCTTCGAGGATCACTTCATCACCGATCGTGACTTCCCTGGACGGGATCTGGATCACGCTGCCATCACGCACCACCTTGGCTTCCGGTGCCGATAACTGCTTTAAACTGTCCAGTGACTGCTCCGCCTTTACCGTCTGTATCGTTCCAAGAACCGCGTTCATCGTGATCACGACGAAGATAACAATTGCACTCTCCGCATCTCCGAGAATTCCTGATATGACCGCCGACACGATCAATATAATAACCAGAAAATCTTTGAATTGTTCCAGAAATATCCGGAGTACACTTTTCTTTTTTCCTTCCGTCAATTCATTGAATCCATATTTTTCCTGATTCTTCTTTGCCTGTTCACTTGTTAACATCTTATTCTCCTTTCTGTTGCGCAAAGTTATACAAAACCGTTGTGCAAAATAAAGCGTAAATCTTAATAATAAAAAAAGAGCCCTTTATTGCACAAAAACTATGCAATAAAAGTCTCACCATTTCATTACGATACGGATGACCTGTCTGTCATCGTACTGACGTCATCGTAAACATCTATCCTTAAAAATAAATAGATGCCGATTACTCCCTTTTATTAAAATATAATATAAACATTTTTCTGACTTCTGTCAATCATTTTTAGCAAAAAAAAGAAGCAGTACTTATATACTACTTCACTCTTATTCCATGAGCGTGCGGGGATTCGAACCCCGGACAACTTGATTAAAAGTCAAGTGCTCTACCACCTGAGCTACACGCCCTCATTTCCTTTTGCAAGGAAAATGCCCAGAACCGGAATCGAACCAGTGACACGAGGATTTTCAATCCTCTGCTCTACCGACTGAGCTATCTGGGCATACACATAATATTATGTGTGAGTTGCGGGGGCAGGATTTGAACCTACGACCTTCGGGTTATGAGCCCGACGAGCTTCCAGACTGCTCCACCCCGCGATATTAAGTTAAGTCTTGTGACTTAAAGCCGATGATCGGACTCGAACCGATAACCTGCTGATTACAAATCAGCTGCTCTGCCAATTGAGCCACATCGGCGAGTGCCTTACGGCTAATGGATGGAGGTGGATTCGAACCACCGAAGCAATTTGCAGCAGATTTACAGTCTGTCCCCTTTGGCCACTCGGGAATCCATCCATATTATTTAATTTGATGGGACCAATAGGGCTCGAACCTATGACCCTCTGCTTGTAAGGCAGATGCTCTCCCAGCTGAGCTATGATCCCATACAAACGACCCAGAAGAGACTCGAACTCTCGACCTCCGCCGTGACAGGGCGGCGCTCTAACCAACTGAGCCACTGGGCCATCTTCCATTGAAGCTATGTACCTTCAAAACTGCATACAAGAAATATTTCTTTCATCCTACCTATCACCTTGCTTGGTCATGCCCTCGACCGATTAGTATCAGTCAGCTCCATACATTACTGTACTTCCACCTCTGACCTATCTACCTCGTCGTCTTCAAGGGGTCTTACTACTTACGTAGGGATATCTCATCTTGAGGGGGGCTTCACGCTTAGATGCCTTCAGCGTTTATCCCGTCCCGGCTTGGCTACTCTGCCATGCACTTGGTATGCAACAGATACACCAGCGGCCAGTCCATCCCGGTCCTCTCGTACTAAGGACAGCTCCTCTCAAATATCCTACGCCCACGCCGGATAGGGACCGAACTGTCTCACGACGTTCTGAACCCAGCTCGCGTACCGCTTTAAT